>ERZ791737.206-NODE-206-length-72137-cov-98.033490_pt1 | contig 72137 bp, 45 predicted proteins | sample MGYA00510042_ERZ791737 | MGnify/ENA primary metagenome ERZ791737 (study PRJEB30046, sample SAMN00791965) | human gut metagenome | study: EMG produced TPA metagenomics assembly of the A metagenome-wide association study of gut microbiota in type 2... | reverse complement strand
TTCACTTAAGCTCCCGTTCTCTCTCGAAAGCGGATGCAAAAGTACACGATTTATGCATATCAGCCAAACATATCACACTCTTTTTCTGAACTTTTTTGAAACTAATTTGTAATACGTTGATTTACAGTTGTATTTCATTTTATAATTTTCACATACACAGAACACTCCTCTACAGCCATACACCTTATATATTTACGCGCGCACGAAAAGAGAAATATTCCCTAAAAAGATTCCATGAATATTCAACAAAAAAAGTCTCTTTATAATTTGGTTTATATTATAAACTAGATTATATTTGCAAAGTAATCAAACAACATAAACCTATTTACATATATAAAAGACGGAACAATTTATGGAAGCAAACACTACACAAACAGAAAATCCTCAGTATCCTTCATGGGAAGCTATTGAGCAAGTACGCAGACAAAGAGCCCGGTATTTTTGGAATTGGCTCATTTGGGCATTGGTCTATTACGTGGCGGTAAACCTATTCCTCATAGCAGTGAACTGGTTTACCAGCCCACACCACTGGTGGGTGTTATGGGTCATAGGCGGTTGGGGAATCAGCCTACTTATAACAGCTATAGAAAAAAGCATGAAGTATTGATTATTATCCTTTTTCAAAAGAACAAAGCATTATGGAAGAAAGAAAATTGAATGAGAAAGAAAGCCTGGAGCTGATCACTCAAATGATTCAAAACACGAAAAGCAGATTGGAAACAAACTGCGGAATGCCATTCCTCTTTTGGGGATATACCACTGTATTTATCAGCATACTAGTCTGGTATTTGGTCACCACTACCCAAAATTACTATTGGCAATATGTATGGTTCCTATTACCCGCCATTGCAGGAACAGGAACTTACCTGTCCACCCGCAACAAGCAGCCATCTGTCAAAACGCATTTAGACAAAGTCATCAATTACATTTGGATGGTCTTTGGCATAGCCGGATTTGCCGTATCTTGTCTTGCCATATTTTTCTGGCACGTTCCTATCTTATTCATCATCTTGTTGCTGATGGGAATGGGAACGACACTTACCGGACTGGTCATCGGCTACCGGATTGTAACAATCTGCGGCATCTTGGGAGCCTTATGCTCCATTGGCTGTCTGTTCTATCAAGATTTTAATCAGATTTTAGTGTTTGCTCCTGTATTCATCTTTATGATGGTAATTCCGGGCCATATGCTAAACCATGCCGCCCGTAAACAAAAAAAATTGTAACTTTGCGCCTATGTTCAAAGAATTAAACCCATTGCTACACTCCGAACTGCGCCTTGCCATCATGTCGATATTGGTTTCGGTGGAAGAAGCCGAATTCAGCTATCTGAAACAACAGACGGGGGCGACGGCAGGAAATATGAGTGTACAAATAGACAAACTGAACAAGGCAGAGTATGTGGAAGTCACCAAGACTTTCAAAGGAAAAATGCCTTGTACCATCTGCAAAATTACTCCGAAAGGCGTGGAAGCCTTTGAGGAATATGTGGATGCGCTGAAAAGTTATATAAACAGGTAAGGGCTTCATACATTATCATTATGCGCTATCGGGCGGAAGATGTTCCGTCCCTACGGCGGATGCAGTTCTTGGTTGGGGTAAAGGATAGACTATGAAGGACAAAAAAGCGTGGGTAACTGCCAGTCTATCCACCAATCAGGCCTTCGCATTGCCCATACCGTAGATAAACAACAGCACCCACGCCACTTATGTTGTACAATCCGGAAAAAAGGCAGAACCTGTTCACCACCTCCGGGCATATAAACAAAGGACGTGAGCGTTTGTTGTTATCATCTTTACGGTATCCCTAGTCAAAGTTGCGAAGTTTGATTGGAAAAGATGATATCTTTAAAACGCTTCCACATATTAATTATGTCTCCACTCCATCCCCGCAAGGCGGAGCGACGGCAAAGATACGGAAAAGCATTTATTTACCAAACAGTAGGGCAAGGAATATTGCACTGCACAAAAGTAATCACTCCGCGCCAACCGACCTACAAACAGGGATAGACAAATTGATGGACAAAACACACGGAAACACCTTAAAGTGAAAGACAACACGATGGCAGAGGAAGTGCAATTTTCCCCCATTCCATCGAGGAATCACCCTCTCATCACCTTTCTCACCTCAGCATCCACATCCGAACCTTCGGGAAGTTCCAGTTTCAGCCGCAGGCGATAGCGGGTCTTCGATACACTCGCCACACTGATGCCCAAGGTGCGTGCCACTTCTTCATTGGTCTGCTTCAACAAAATGAGCATACAAAACAATTCTTCACTGCGGGTTATCGCCGGACAGGCTTCGCGCAAGCGTGTCAATGCCGAAGGATAGATTGCCGAAAAAGCGGAACGGAAATGCTTTTCTTCCTCGCGGGTCAGCAGATTGTCTTGCAGGCTTTCCATCACCCGGTCCAAATCGCATGAGTTTTCGTGCGCCGCCTGTATGTCGGAGAGTTGGCGCAGCAAGTCACGATTCCGTTCATTCAGTTCCTGACGGGAAGCAATGAGGCGATGGAGCTGCGCCTCCTGTTCGCGCAGGCGTTCATCCGCCATTTCTTGTTGCTGCTCTTGCAGGCGGAGATGCAGGGAGAGGTTGCGGTGACGCATCACAAACCAACCGATGAGTGCCAAAACCAGCATCAAAGCACCGGCTCCCACCGCCATATAAGTTTTTAAAGAAGCATTCTTCAGTTCTATTTCCGCAGAAAGCGCACGGTTTTCCTGCTCTTTCTTCTCTGTTTTAAAACGGATATTGGCAGAAGCCAGTTGGCGCACCTTTTCCCTATCGGCAATCGAATTACGCAGGGCACGATATTCGGGGAAAAAGGCAGTCAACTTATCCTTCTGCCCCAAATGCTGGTAACAATCCGCCAAGTTTTCGGCAGCAGTGGCACAAAGGGATAAATCCAGCATTTTGGCCTTCTGCATGCCCGGTTCCAGCCAATGCACAGCCTCATCCCAACGCTTTGCACGGACAAGCGCCTCTCCGTACATACAATAACTGTAGGCCGAATAAGAATCGGAAATGCGTGGAACCACTTGGGACAATGTGTGCAGTGCCGACCGGATGGAATCCGGTATCATACTGAGACAGAAAGCCCGGTGCAAGCGCATGCGGTCACGCAAGTCCGGATTATTAAAGATAGCCAGGCAACTATCTGCCTGATCATAGGCATAAAGTGCCGAGTCCATCCGGTTGGTCCGTGCATAAATATCGGCTTTGACCCTGAAAAAGCGCGAGGTGAGGTTGCTTATCCCTTCTATCTCTTTGGCGTTGGTACCGATGGAGCAATAGCGCAAGGCATCGTCATACAGCCCTAGTTCCATATAGGTATTCATCAGATTTTCGGCGGCCATCAGTCTGCCTTGCATGGCGGTGTCCATGGTGTCCCCTTCCACTGCTTCACGGCTGAGGGCGATGCATTCCTCGTATTTTCCCTGCATCTGATAGATGAATCCCAGCTTGCCCACTGCCATGGGATAACAGCCCACACGGGTGCCTCCCGCCCGTTTCACGGCTTCGTAAGCACGCACAAAGGCCCGCTCGGCATGAGTGGTGGCGGTGTCTACGCCCATATAGGTGATGCCTGCCACGGAGGTGCAATAGATTTCACTTTCCGGGTCATCATTCTCGCCTTGCAGTGCCATGGCGCGGTTCAGATAGTCCGTCGCTTCGGCAGCACGGTTCAGTGCCATCAGCATCTGAGCTTTCGCAACCCACAGTTCGCGACGGGCATGACGGGAGATTACCGGATGGTTCAATCTCTCGATGGAATCGAGGTGGTTGTAACCTTGCTGGTATTCGCCCAAGATGTTGTAGTTTACCATCAGGCTGTTGAATGTCTTCACCGCAAGTTTTCTGAATTCTTCCGCCGTCATTGCATCGGGATGGTCGGCATCGGCTATGGGGAGGATGAACAGGGAGTCGTAGCAGAGGTTCGCTTCCTCATATTTCCCGGCAGAGTATAGTTGCTCGGCACGTCCGAAGGTGCGCAGGCTGTCTTCGTAAAAATGCGGGGAGGCTTCGGGAGAATGGGTATGGGCGGTGGTGGGCCGGCACGCAGGCATAGCCAATAGCAGTGACAAGCATATAAGGAGAAATATGGGGTTGTGTTCAGTCATAATGTAGATTGTTAGATTGCCCAAATATAGAAAATCTATTTTATATTTAGTGCATTTCTCCTCTTATTTCTAGCTAAGATTATTGACTTCAAACAAATCGCATACATATATATTTTTGCCTATTTTTGCTTCATTGCTTCATAAATTCTCTGTAATGCCGATGAATAAAGGAAATCATGAATTAATTTCCTTCAGGAATGCTTCATAAATGCTTCATTTTCCTTCATGAAATGATTCATCTTGCCCACTCAAGCCGAAGGTAAGCAAACAATAGAAAGCGACAACTTATTCAGTTAGGAATAATAGGATGTGACAACTTATTCAGTTCTTCTTCAATTTAGTTGAAAACGGAACGGGAATGAATAGCCTTGTCGTCCACTGTAGGGGCAGATTGAATCTGCCCGATAACATCCGAATGGTGTATCTCTGGATGCATTCGGGCGGATTCAATCCGCCCCTACGGTGGAGGTTTACCTTAAACAATTAATTCAAAATCATCCCGAAACGGACATTTCAACTAAATTGAAGAAGAACCACTTATTCAGTAAACGCCCTCGAATAGTAACCACCATGTTTCCATTATAAGGCAAGAGATGACCAAACGATTATAGTTTTCAACAGTACTTCTTAGGGAATACTGGAGTACCTCCAGCATGGTACTCCAGTAACAACAGTATGATACTGGAGTATCACCTAGGGGAAACTCCAGTTTCGCCTAATGAAACTGAGCGAAACTGGCAGTATAATCAATCATATGCTAGTAAGAGAATCGTATAAATGTATAGGAGAATGAAACAGATACTCTTTTTTTTATGAAGCATTTATGAAGGAAAATAATTCATGATTTCCTTTATTCATCGGCATTACAGAAGATTTATGAAGCAATGAAGCAAAATACGAGAAAATTCTTATAGTAGGAGTAACTTAGGCCCTCCCCCTTCAGGCGGGAGAGCCCAAGTTATACTCCTCATTCCAGATGGAATGCTACGCACTACGGCATCTGCATATCTCCCCTGTGCCCCTCCGTGCACTGCGCAGGCTTATCACTGCCGCCTGTGGCAGCGCCGCCGATGCCGTTCGTCTGCGGATTGGCAGGCACGCCATCCACGGTGACGCTGGGGGCGATGGTACAGCAGTCGTAGAGGAAGCCGAAGGTAGTGGTGGTACCGTCGCTGCTGCTGCCGCTGTTGTAGCCTATCCAGGCACCGGCAGCGACGATGGTGGCGTTACTAGCAGAGGGCGACCACACATTGCCGCCGTTGTGGCAGAGGTGGATGGGACGGATGTCGAGGTTATCGCCCGCAATGCCGCCCGTGTAGGAGCCCACGACAGCCGCGCCGCCGGTCACCTTGCCCTCGTTGTCGGCGTAGAGCAGGGAGTGGGTGCCGTCGCAGAACCCCAGAGGATTGGAGGAGAGGGCACCGGCAATGCCGCCCGTGCCGCACTGCTTGACCTCGGTAGCGGGGGTTACGGCAACGGAAACAGTGCCGCGGTTCACGAGATTGGACGCGGAGGTGACGGAGAGGAAGCCCACGACGCCGCCCGTGTAGGTCGTGACGCCGGGATGGACGCCACCGGTCACCGCACCGTTGTTGGTACACTGACGGATGGACGCCTGCTGGTTTTCCCGTCGCACGCAGCCCGCGACGCCGCCGGTGTAAAATGTCGGATCGTTTCCCGTGCCCGACGCGACGACGGGCCCGCTGACGGCGGCGCCGTTGGTACAGCCGGACACGGTGGTGGCGTATGTGCACTCCCCGGCGATGCCACCCAGGCTGAGATTAGCAGCGCCATTGACGCTGACGCCTTCGGCAAAGGAGACGGAGGCGCCGGAGGTGGTGGTGCAACCGGTGATGCGGGAGATGTCGTTGCGCTCAATGACAACGCCGCCAACACCGGCGATGCCGATAATGCCGCCCACGTAGCAGTAGGTGGGACAATGGCCCAACACGGTGAGGTGACCGCCGAAATGGCAGTTCTCCACCGTAACATCCACTTGCGCGGCGCCGACGATGGCGCCGACGCTTCTACTGCTCGCGTTGGTGTCGGCAAAGGTGCTCTCCACGTCGGCCATTACGGTGAGGTTGCGGATGGCGGCGGTGGAGCCTTTGCCGGGTTCCACGTGACCGAAGAACCCGAACTCCGGGTCATCGCCGCGGAGAATGCCGGTGATGACATGTCCGGCGCCGTCGAAGTGCCCCTGGAAGGGATTGTCGGCGGTGCCGATGGGCGTCCAGTCGAAGTAGTACTGGGAGGGGATGTTGGGGCCGTTTACCTCGATGTCCCTGATGAGGCGGTAGTAGGCCGCGGCGGCGGGGCCACCGTCGGGGAAGCTGCCACCCTCGTTGACGTTCGTCACCAGCCAGTGCAGGTCCGAGTTTTTCTCTATCAGATAGGGATTGTCGGCGGAGTTCTGCCCGTTGGTATTCAAGAGCACGGGTACATTGAGTTCGCCAGCCATAAATTCGGTATATACAATGTGGTCGGCGTCGGCGGCCAGATGCCAGTTGCCGTCAATCGCCACATCGTACACCTTCCCCGGGACGTAGTAGAGGTCGGCGTGGTCGGAGCTTTCCGAATTGCTATGCCCCTTGGCCTTACAGGTATAGGTAGCGTCGGTGCAGGTCAGGGTGAGGACGAGCTCGGTGTCAACCAGCCGTTTGGGCGACACTGCCAGGTATGCCACGAGCTGACCGCCCTTGGGTATCTCCGTCATGTCGGAGAAGGCGAGAGTGAGGCTGTTGGTCGGCGTGCCGATGATGATATCGGCACCGAACGCCTGCTCCTCCGTGGGGGCCGTCAGGTTGAGGCTGACGGGGGTACCGGCCGCGGTCATGGTGATGACGAAGCGGAAGAACGAGCTGTAGCGCTTGAACTCGAAGTCGAAGCCGGCAAGCGAGGTGAGATTGTATCCGTTGGCGATCATGTAGTCGAAGTCGCCCAAGTGGCGGGTATCGCCGTTGCCGCGCTGCACTTGTCCGCTGTAGGAGTAGCTCTGCTCTAACGCCTCGACGCTGTCAATCGGCTTGGCGGGATAGATTGCCTGGCAGTCGAACGAGGCATCGCCCTCGTAGGTGATGTCGGTGCCGGTGAAGGCTGCGGAGGGGATGCCGCCATTGGCAGTGGTGAAGACGGCGGTAGCGGTGGCATCGAGGGGGAGGTACCTTTGGGAGGTGCCGCTTTCCCTAGCGCAGACAATGAAGGCATCGCGCGGTGCCCAGGCACTCTTGAGGGGATGTCCGGGCAGGTTGCCGGAGGTGCCGGTTTCGGTGATAGTGGTGCGCGCACCTGCGAGGTCGGCAGGCAAGGTGGCGCTCAGGGTGATGGACTTGCCACGTCGGGCGGCGTCGGGGTTTTGGTTTCCGCCGTCGGGGACTGCATCATCGGTGCAGGCGGTGGCGAGGGCCATTCCGCCCAAGAGGGCGAGAAGGGCAAGGGGGTGGGTGAATGTGAATTTATGGTTCATATGAATTTCTGTTATTGGATTATTAATGTATATAATATTATAAGGTTACTCTGTCTGCCATCCTATTGCTCAGGCTTTACCAGCCCTTCCCCACCCACGGAAATGTTGGGCAGACCGATGCCCGCACACAGCTTGATGGCGTTCGCCGCCTTGTCGAGGTACAGCCCGTAGCCGTCGGGGGCGATGAAGCCGCTGCTGCCCTGCTTGCGGATTTTCTCCAAGGTGAAGCGCGAGAAGTCGTCGTCGGTGAGGATATGTCCGTTCCCCCCGGTGACCACCGTTTCGCAGATGACAGTGCCGTCCGCCGTGATGTAGTTATCCAGCGTCAGCACGTAGGCGGAGGTCGTGGGGAGGGCGGCGTCCACCGTGACGGCGGGAGCGGTATTGTAATAAAACAAGCAGAGGCTTTCGCCGTTGTTGCCCGTGATGCTGCCTCCCGTCAGGTGCAGGGAGGGATTATACTGAGTGAAGGAAACCGCATGCCCCGCGCCGTTGCCCGTAATGGTGGCATCGCCTTCCATCACCAGTGTCCCGCGGACGACAATTCCGTTTACACTACTACCACCACTGCCCACCGCACCCGTCAGACGGAAGCCGCTGCCCAGCGTCAGCCGTCCGATACCATACTGATGTGAGATATCGGCATCTCCTATAAAGAAAAGGGCGTTACCGCTGGTGTTTTTGCCGTCCGCCGTCAGGTTGGTCAGCCGCAACGAGGCGCCATCCTTCACCCCAAAGAGGAAGTCCTCCGCATCGGCACGCGTGAGTGTAAATTTGTCCGCACCGCCATCGATGGCGATATGCTTGCCCTGGGGGAGGAGGATTGAATTAGAAATGCCAACCGTCCGTGCCGGGAACTTGATATCCGCTCCCAGCTCTATCAGCGTGGGCGCGTCTGCAGTGCCATCCGCGGCCTTGATGGCAGCCACCAGTCCGGCGAATGTCGTCACCGTTCCCTTCCGGCGCAGGCGGATGCTGTTGGTGGCCTCATCGAGCCAGAACTCGTACTGTTCGCCGTTGGGGGCACCACTACCATTGTCGTCTACCCACGTCTTATCCGGAAGGAGTGCCAGCCTTTCCACGTCTGCCGCAGCGAACCGTCCTTCGGTGGGGGTCACGGCGAAGTTCTTCGTGAAGAGCATTCCGCACAGGGGCACCGTGGTGGCGATGCCGGGCGCCATGCTGATGTTGGTGACGTACTCCGAATACATCACGTAGATGCAGTCGTCGGCCCCACCGAAGGAGAAGCTTTTGAGCACAAGGTTCGTGTTGGTCAAGGCGTCCATGCTTATCCATTTGCCGAAACTGCCCGTCTCGCTGCCGAACGTAGCGCCGTCCAGCACCACCGTAGCACCGCTCTCGATCATGATGTAGGCGGCGAGTATAGAAGTGTCCCTCCCTTTGGTGACGACGGAAACGCCCTTGCCCAAGGTGAGGCGGCACTCATTAGTCAGATTGAACATATTGCCTACACGCACATTATCATCCTTTATCACCAAGTCAGCCAGCTCCAGCGAAGCGTCGTTGTCATCAATCCAGATTAGGTAGTTTTTGTCGGTGATGCCATTCGTCAGCGTGAAGCCGTTGCCGTCCAGCACCTTGCAGCCTTGCACTACGAAGTAGACGCCACTATTCCCCGCAGCGGCATCCACGTCCGCCGCGGTCACGGTTAGGTCGTTCGCCAGCACAATCCTCACCGGTGCGTCCGCCGTTCCTTTGTCGGCCATCAACGCTTTTATCAGCTCGTCGGCGGTAGAGACGATGGTTACGTCCATCACCTTGACGGCGCATGTAGCCGTGTACTTCATCCCCTTGCTATCCAGCAGGGTCACTTCCAGCCACACAGGAGCCTCATCCACCTGGCCGTCTGCCGTCTTGGGAGCAGTGAGTGTCACCACTGCCCGTCCCCGTTCTTCTGTAAAATTCGGTTCGTCCACGGTTACCTTCCATCCGGTGTTGCTTCCGTCGGCGGCGCGCGCCTTCACATCGGTGCTTGTGCCGAAACTGCCTTTCACCTCCGCCATAATGGAAACGTAATCTTCATCGGTGAAACCCGTAGGCAGCATCACGGTGACCTCATAGTTTTCATGGCTAGCCGGGTAAATGATAACCCCGTCCTTGCCCATTGTGAGGGGTGCGGTGCGTGCCACGGTAAACGTCGTCTTCCCGCCCGCCAAAGTGAAGGTGACGAAAGCTGGGTTTGTAAGGTCTACACCTTTCTCGGCGAAAACAGCATCGCCTTGCGGACCTTGAGGGCCGGTACTCCCTGTGGCACCGGTGCTACCCGTCGCACCTTTTTCTCCGGTGGCAGGCACTTTCTTTCCGTCGCTGTCCAGCAGCCATTCGCCATCTATTTTCCAATAAAGACGGCCGTCGGCAGTATCTACGCTTATCACGGGCTTGGCGCCATCATCCCCGGTGGTACGGATTTTGTTGCCTTCGGCATCAGTCAGCCAGGCAGGGGCGGCTTCGCCGGTCTTCACCGTCCAATAATACTTTCCGTCATCGGCTTGCTGTACACCGACGATGGGAGTATTGCCATCTTTGCCATCGGCACCGTCCTTACCATGCATGATGGTGATGGGGGAACTTTTTGAGAAAGCGATGGTGTAGCCTGTTTCTTCGCCGGTGGTAGGGTCAACAACAGGCGATACGCCGGTCACATAGTCGTTTTCCTGAAGGGCGGACACCAGCCCTTGCAGGGCGGAGATTTGGGAATTGGCGGTGCTGCACCACGATTCCAGTTGTTCTACTCGCGATTTAAGGTCGTTCACGTCATTGCGCAAGGCAGTGTCGTCATAGTCGTCACCGCAACTGAATAGGGCTATCGCCATCAGAAGGGACAGGAGGAAGGGATTTAATACTTTCATAATCATTGTTTTAATGAGTGCTTTTCTGCTCTTTTTAAGGGTTTATCAAAATAAAGATGTCAGAACCCCTCATTTTCCGGAGCCGCACATACGTAACAATGGCGTGAGTTCCATGTTCCACATCCATCAATCAGGGCTTCGCAAAACCCAGCCGTAGATGAAAAGAACAACAGAACTCACGCCATTCAAATTATATATGCAGCCCCATGCACGAAACCTGTTTCCCCGGGGACGGGAAACACGAAACGAACAGGCAAATAGATAAAACAATGACGTAAGCGTTTGCTGCTACCATCCCTACGGCATTAGTCAAAGTTGCGAAGTTTGATTGATGTAGGATGATATGTATGAAAACGCTTTCGTTATCAGTATGTTGAGGCCCTATAAAGAGGGACCGGTACAAAGATAAGAAAAAGCATGTTTCCTAAAATAACAAAATGCCAAAAACTTACAGTAAAATAGATAAAATTCATAAAATCAGTCCTCCTCTTTTTCAGAAGGCGCCACTTTTGCAGCATCCAAGAAGATGAATTTACTAAAAACATCCTGTCTATGTGCTTTGCTGATAGGAAGCTTTACCGTGTCTATATACAGTATATTCCCGATAAAGCCTTCCACATAATTCAGATTGACAACATACGAGCGATGTATCTGCATAAATGCATCGGCAGGAAGTTTTTGTTTCACATCAGCCATAGGATAACTGACCAGCAAAGGGGATTGCCCCTTTAAGTGCAAAGAACTATAACTGCGCGAAGCCTCCACCCACATGATATCGGCAAACCGAACTTTTATGAATCTTTCTTTGTGACGAATGAAAAAGCCGTCTTCCACTACCTTGGGAGGCACATTGCCTGCCTTGGGAAGAATCTTTCCGATATTGACAAACTCTGCATCTATCTTATCGGTAGCCGGCAAACCATGAACATCGGTTTCATTCTCTTCCAGATAATTGTTAAAGTCTTCTTTTCGGTCGAAACAAAAGATTTGGAGAGGATTCCCATTTTGCTCGGCAAACTGGAAACACAGCAGGGCGGACGATTTTAAAATTACATACTTCATTATCTTTAGTTTTATGGTTTATAATTTGAGTTTCTTTGACAGCAAATCTTGTGTGAAGCAAAACGCCATTCCCCGTTGGCGAAAAAAATGTCTCCGACACACATATATGCCGGAGACAAATATCAGTTAAAAAATTATTAACGTGAGGCAAAGTAGATGCTTTGTTTTATTCTTTATAAGTAACCGAGCCATGTTGATTGAGGGTAGTACCCCATATTTCAACCAACACTTCGGGACAAAGTTTTGCATCCTGATCCAGAATAGTACGCCATCCTTCCCATGCCAAACCGGTATTCTCCGTAGCCTTTATATGAAGGTTGCAGGTATTGGCAGGCAGAGAAATCACCGTTTCATATCTTGAAGTCAGTCCTTCACCATTCCTAGACCACGACTTGCCGCTGAGCACCTGCTTTCCTTCACTGTCGTAAGAGCTTTCTTTCCAGTCTATATAGAATTTAGCCACATAGCCACCGGTATGCACCAATCTGACCGAACCGCTGGAATATTCCGTAGAAACAGTTTCGATATAATCGGTAGAACTGTTCACCTTCGCCACGTTGCCATCTTTCAGGAAAGACGCTGTGTACGACACCGGAAAACCGGGATTCTTGGCGCTGAACTCAGCATTGTCGGCTATAATTTTCTGAATGTCGGCAAAGTCCTGGGTAGTGATGATTTGTGTATGGGCACTTGCATCTCCACCCAAAATCACTGCCGTAAAAGAACATTCCTTCAAGGCACTGCTGTTCATTTCGGACACATTGATTTTATTGCCCTGAATAAGTGCCTTCAATGCTGTTTCTATCTCCTGGCTCTTGGACGAAGTTTCCGCCTTGACATATACCGTGCGTCCGTAAGAAACATTGGTAACATAGGCCGGCGGATTTTGATCTTTCACACCTTTCTGCACCAATTCATCCCATGTGACATCGCTCGCAAAAACATCTGAAGGATGTGTAGGCGCATCAATGGACATCATGTAGAATATCTGCTTGAAGGACAGAATAAAGACTTGCTTTTCATTCTTCGAGATGGAGTTGAAATCGACATTCAACGAAGATTGCAGAATATCAAAATTACATCCCAAAGCTACCCTTAACTGGCTTTCACTGTAGGCTTTGGTTTCAGAATACTGGCAGTTGGCATTCAAATGATGGGTAGCCGCATACTTGTTTTCCCAAGCTGTCAAGATCTGGTTGATTGCCTCTGAAACTCCTGAATAGGTAGGGTTCTGAACCACCACAGTGCCTTCATTACCCATCGGCAAGTTCGTTCTAAGGGTCAGTGGAGCGCGATTCACATTCAGGGTATCGGGCATATTGTTTACTAATGCTTCATTGGCAAAAAGCAACGCCCCCGGATAAGTACGGTCTGTCATGGCAGTGATAACTGCAATATCTACATTGGAACTGTCAATGGAATGCTTTGTTCTGTGTGTAACAATGTACTTTCCATTGTCCCAACCATCACCATAAGGAACACAATTTTCAATTTTGTCACCGTGGAAAGCCAAGATCTGCTGAGGATCATAATTCAATCCCAAGATTTTGTCATCAATCGTTTTATTCATTTTTCTTTCTTTTTTAATTAGACAAGATGTTATGTAAGCTTACGGACACAAATTTAAATGATTGGCAAGAGGATAAAAAATCTAAATTTCCGATGCAACCTTCCATTTCCCTGCGCTATAAATAGAGGTTCCTAAACAGGAATACAAATAAGTTTATAAATTCTTTTCCATACAAAAGGGAAAAGTAACGATTCGGAAATAGTAAAGATTCATCTAATAACAAAAAACGACAAAACAAAGGGGAGGAATATACACTCTATCCAAAGAAAGTGATGATATAAATATATAGTATCTGTCAGGAGCAAGAAAGTAGAGAGCCGATTTCTCTTATGAAGCATTATGAAAGAATTCCAAAGTATTCTTCATGTGATAGTTCCTTTATTCATGGGGGTTTCAGAGGGTTCATGAAGGAATGAAGGAAAATACAAACGAATCCTTGTAACAGGGAAAGGACTCTCTCTCCCTGTTTTAGAGGGAGAGTCCGGGTTAGCTCTGCTACAAGGATTTCCTTTAGTTGACCGTCTTTTCCCTCAGCTTGATAGCATTAGCGACGGTATCCAGCCAAAATTCGTACTTGTCACTGGAATGACTGTCTATAGTCAATTTAAGAAGCACCAGCTTCGCCACATCATCGGCCGTGAACGTGCCACCGTCATCCGCGGGGGTGATAGTAAATGAATCCACGTCTTCAGCGTTGAGATTTAAATGCAGCCGCACCGGACCAGCGATGCCGGGCGCCATCTTGACAAGCGATTTACTCCCTACATATATATAATCGTCCGCGCCCGCAAAGGAGAAGTCCCTCAAGATAAGACAGTCTTGCACACCGGCCTCACCTATGTGCACCCATTCCCGACCGGCATTGTCAACAGTGTACTGAAACTTGACGCCGTTCAATTCCACCGTAGTTCTACCCGTGACGCTGATAGGTGCGCCGACATCATCCTTATTGACAACGACCGACACCCCGGGTCCCAAAATCAGACGGCTGCTCGCATTCACAAACCTAAACCACATACCCCCGTAGTTATCGGTAAGCGTCAGACCTCTCATCTCCAGCGACACGCCCTCTGCCCCGCTCTCGAAAGAAGTGTAACTCGTACCATCGGCCCGTGTCACCCCGTGGGTTCCGCCACCGTCTACCACCTTGTGCCCCTTTACTTTAATCTTTTTGTCGTTTGGGTTGCCGGTGACGTCAGTCACGTCCTTCACAGTGATGGTCACGTCCTCGCTAAGGGTAATGTGCATCGGGTACTGGGGAGTTCCCGCCTCTTTCATCAGCAGCTTTATCAAGCCCTCGGCGGTGGAAACGGTGTGGTTCACTTTCACCACGCACGTTGCCGTGTACTTCAGCCCCTTACTGTCCAGCAGTGTCACTTCCAGCCATACGGGGGCATCGTCCACCTCGCCGTTTGCCCTGAGCGTCACCACTGCCTGCCCCTGTCCTTCTGCAAAAGTCGGGTCGGTCACGAACACCTCCCATCCGGTGTTGTTTCCCTCGTCAGCGCGCGTCTTCACGTCGGTGCTCGTGCCGAAACAGCCTTTTACCTCCGCCATGATGGAGACATAATCTTCGTCGGTAAAATCCGTCGGAAACGTTACAGTGACGTCGTAGCCATCTGCCTCTGCAGGGTAGAAGACAACCCCGTCATTATCCATTCTGAGAGGTGCGGTGCGCGCCACGGTAAACTTCGTCTTGCCATCCGCCAAGGTAAAGGTGACGAAGGCAGGATCTGAGTCGATGTCTACACCGTCCGCGGCGAAAACGGCATCGCCTTGCGGACCTTGAGGGCCTTGCGAACCGGTACTGCCTGTGGCGCCGGTGCTACCTGTCGCACCTTTTTCTCCGGTGGCAGGTACTTTTTTTCCGTCGCTGTCCAACAACCATTCACCGTCTATTTTCCAACAAAGACGGCCGTCCGCAGTATCTACGCTTATCACGGGCTTGGCGCCATCATCGCCGGTGGTGCGGATTTTGTTGCCTTCGGCATCAGTCAGCCAGGCAGGGGCGGCTTCGCCGGTTTTCACCGTCCAGTAATACTTTCCGTCATCAGCTTGCTGTACGCCGATGATGGGGGTATTGCCATCTTTGCCATCGGTGCCGTCCTTGCCATGCATGATGGTGATGGGGGAACTTTTTGAGAAAGCGATGGTGTAGCCTGTTTCTTCGCCGGTGGTAGGGTCAACAACAGGCGATACGCCGGTCACATAGTCGTTTTCCTGAAGGGCGGACACCAGCCCTTGCAGGGCGGAGATTTGGGAATTGGCGGTGCTGCACCACGATTCCAGTTGTTCTACTCTCGATTTAAGGTCGTTCACGTCATTGCGCAAGGCAGTGTCGTCATAGTCGTCACCACAACTGATCAGGGCTATCGCCATCAGAAGGGACAGGAGGAAGGGATTGAAGATTTTCATAATCGTTTTTTTTAATGAATACTTTCTGTTTTTTTAAGGGTTTATCAAAAAAGATGTCAGAGTCCCCCGTCTCCCGGAACCGTACATAGATAACAATGGCGTGAGTTCCATGTTCCACATCCATCAGTCAGGTCTTGGCAAAACCCAGCCGTAGATGAAAAGAACAACAGAACTCACGCCATTATATCTATATATGTACCCCCATGCCCGAAACGTATTCCCACCAAAGAAAAGACAGGAAACACGAATCGGACAAGCGAATAAATAAAACAACGACGTAAGCGTTTGCTGCCACCATCCCTACGGCATTAGTCAAAGTTGCGAAGTTTGATTGATGTAGGATGACATGTATGAAAACGCTTTCGTTATCAGTATGTTGCGGCCCTATAAACAGGGACCGGTACAAAAATAATAAAAAGTATCTCAGACTAGCAAAGAAACGGTAAAAACTTGCATTAAAAACAATAAGATTCATAAAAAGGGATGTAGTCCCAATGAAAGTATATAAAGAAGCATAAGGGAAAGCCGCTATCTGAAATAACTTTCTTTTATCTCATATAATATTTTAGAATATACACCCTATTAAAAGCTTTCGTACCTTTGCACCCGTAAAAAGGAACAATGTTCACATTGAAAGCGTTTATATTACACAACTTTAAATAAAAGAATTATGGAATTTGTAACAAACGAAAAACTGACAATCGTAGGTGCAGCCGGCATGATCGGCTCTAACATGGCTCAAACTGCTATTATGATGGGCCTTACCCCTAATATTTGTTTGTATGACCCTTACGCTCCGGGACTGGAAGGTGTGGCAGAAGAATTGTTCCACTGTGGTTTTGAAGGTATGAACATCACTTTCACTTCGGATATAAAAGAAGCGTTGACCGGTGCTAAATATATAGTAAACTCAGGTGGTGCTGCCCGTAAAGCAGGTATGACCCGTGAGGATTTGCTGAAAGGCAATGCTGCCATTGCAGAAGAATTCGGCAAGAACGTAAAGGCTTACTGCCCGGATGTAAAACATATCGTGGTTATCTTTAACCCGGCCGACATTACCGGTTTGATCACCTTATTATATGCAGGCCTGAAACCGTCACAGGTTACTACCCTGGCTGCTTTGGACTCTACCCGTCTGCGCAGCGAATTGTCAAAGCACTTCGGCATCTCTATGGATAAAGTAGAAAACTGCCGCACATATGGCGGTCACGGCGAACAAATGGCCGTATATGCTTCTACTGCAAAAGTAGACGGCAAAGCATTACTGGACATCATCGGTACCGATGCTCTGACCAAAGAACAATGGGCTGAAATCCAGACTAAAGTAACAAAGGGTGGTGCAAACATCATCAACCTGCGCGGACGTTCTTCTTTCCAAAGCCCGTCATACGTTTCTATCGAAATGATTGCTGCCGCTATGGGTGGAAAACCATTCCGTTGGCCTGCAGGAACTTACGTTTCAAACGGCAAGTTCGACCATATCATGATGGCTTGGGAAACTTCTATCACTAAAGACGGTTGCCACCTGAAAGATGTGAAGGGTACTCCCGAAGAAGAAGCTGCACTGGAAAATAGCTACGAACACCTGTGTGCTTTGCGCGACGAAGTAATCGCTATGGGCGTTCTTCCTCCGGTAGCCGAATGGAACAAATTGAATCCTAACATCAAGTAATTTCGATTACAATATTCCGTTAAAAACGTCGTCGGACTCATCTCCGGCGGCGTTTTTTTTGTATCTTCGCATCCGCAATGATAGATCAACCCACCATAGACCGAATACTGGATGCCGCACAGATTGTTGATGTAGTGTCCGAGTTTGTCACCCTGCGCAAGCGCGGCGTGAATTATGTGGGGCTTTGTCCGTTTCACGAAGACAAAACTCCCTCATTCTCCGTATCGCCCGCCAAGGGGTTATGTAAATGTTTTGCCTGTGGAAAAGGAGGAAATGCCGTCCATTTCATTATGGAGCACGAGCAAATGACCTATCCCGAGGCACTGCGCTGGCTGGCAAAGAAATATAATATTGAGATCAAGGAACGCGAACTGACCGATGAAGAAAAGCAAGTGCAGAATGTGCGCGAAAGTCTTTTTGTGGTCAATGAGTTTGCCCGCGATTATTTTCAGAACATCCTGTACAACCATGCGGATGGAAAAGCCATCGGCATGTCTTACTTCCGCCAACGCGGCATTCGCGACGACATTGTGAAGAAGTTCCAACTGGGATATAGCACAACAGCCAACAATGCCTTGGCACAAGAAGCCACACGAAAAGGATATAAAAAGGAATTCCTGATAAAGACCGGCCTCTGTTACGAAAAAGAGGACGGCAGCCTGCGCGACCGTTTCTGGGGGCGTGTGATTTTTCCGTGGTTTAACATCAGTGGGAAGGTACTTGGATTTGGCGGCCGTGTGCTGGATAGCCGCACCAAAGGGGTGAGCCAAAAGTATGTAAACTCTCCCGAGTCGGAGATTTTCAGCAAGCGTAAAGAGCTGTATGGCATCTTTCAAGCCAAAGCTGCCATTGTAAAAGCGGACTGTGTTTATATGGTAGAAGGCTATACCGACGTAATCGCCATGCACCAATGCGGCCTGGAAAACGTGGTGGCCAACTCGGGTACAGCGCTCAGTGAACAGCAAATACGGCTGCTTCACCGCTTTACCTCCAACATTACCTTATTATATGATGGCGACGAAGCGGGTATAAAAGCCAGCATCCGAGGAATCGATATGCTATTGGCAGAAGGCATGAACATCAAGGTATTGCTATTGCCGGACGGAGATGACCCGGATAGTTTTTCAAGAAAACACAATGCCACGGAGTTCAGGAAATACATTGATGACCACGAAGAAAACTTTATCCGCTTCAAGACGAACCTGCTGATGAAGGATGCACAAAGAGATCCCATCAAACGGGCGGGCCTGATTTCGGACATGGCAAGAAGCATCGGGCTGATTCCCGATGATGTAATCCGCTATGCTTGTCTGAGGGAGTGTGCCACGATCTTGAATGTAAACGAGCAAATTATCCAGAATGAGATAAAGAAATATCTGCTGCAACGGGATGATAACTATCTGGAACAAATAAAAAAAGAGAAGGATGCATCTGCTACTGCCACTGCCCTTCCCCCGGCAGGTATGCCGCCCGTCGGCATGCCACCCGCAGATATGCCTCCTATGGGAGTGGACGATGATGTTCCACCTCCCCCCTTCCCTCCCGAAGAAATGGAAGCGCAATTCCAGTCCTACATACCCGAAGAGGGACGGGAGCAGTATATTTTCTATGCAAAAGAGCAGTTGTTGATACAGACTTTAATCCGCTATGGGGAGAAAGTGATGTGCTATGTAGAGACAGAAGAAAATGCAGAAACTCCGCTGACAGTCATTGAGTATATCTCAATGGATTTGAAGCAGGATGAATTACAGTTCCACAATCCGCTGCACAGGAAGATATTGGCAGAGGCAGAAACGCATCTGCATGATCCTAATTTCACGGCGGAGCGTTATTTCCTGGCGCATCCCGATCCTACGATCAGCAAACTGGCGGCGGAGATGATAAGCGACCGTTATCAACTGAGTAAATATCACTCGAAGTCGCAAAAGATTGTAACGGATGAAGAACGCCTTCACGAACTGGTTCCGCATCAGATTGTAGACTTTAAACTGGCTATACTGGAAGAAGAAATGAAGCATACCTTGCAAGCGTTGAGTAATCCGGAAGTGGCTAATGATCCGAATCGGTGCGTAGAGATAATGGGGCATTATAAGGATCTTAGTGAGTTGCTGAAGGCGATGGCGAAACGGGCGGGTGACCGGGTGGTGCTGAAATCTTAATACATTTATTTGTTGCAATCGGGCAGCGTATCAAAACAAAAAACAGCTATCATTTTGCTGTAGGGGCAGATTGAATCTGCCCGATAATAATTTGCTTTGTGTATTACTCCCAAGGTCGTGACCGCTGGTTCGGGCGGATTCAATCCGCCCCTACGGTGAATAATTTGATAGTTACTTTAGGGTTTTGCCCCTACAAGTGGATATATCAGCGATTGTATCTGATAAGATTCATAAATTCTTCACGTGTCTTTGCCTGATTGAATGCGCCTGTAAAATCAGAAGTTGTGGTGATGGCATTTTGCTTTTCTACCCCACGCATCTGCATACACATATGTTTTGCTTCGACTACAACCATTACGCCTAACGGGTTCAAGGTTTCCTGAATGCATTCCTTTATTTGCAGAGTCATGCGTTCCTGCACCTGTAAACGGTGAGAGAAAACATCGACCACACGGGCAATCTTGCTCAATCCGGTGATATAACCGTTGGGGATGTATGCCACATGAGCTTTTCCATAGAATGGAAGCATATGGTGTTCACACAAAGAGAAGAAATCAATATCTTTCACTATAACCATCTGGCTATATTCTTCTTTAAACTTAGCTCCTAGCAGAATGGCGTGCGGGTCTTGTTCATAGCCACGTGTCAATGTCAGCATAGCCTTGGCTACACGCTCGGGGGTTTTCAGTAATCCTTCTCTTTCTACATCTTCGCCCAACAGCGATAAAATACTCTGATAATGGCCTTTCAACTGCTCAATCTTCTCTGCAGACCATTCGGGATGCAATAGTTCTTCCATGTTAGTCCAGGGGGATATTAATTTGTTCGCGAACAATAGATACTTCTTTAAAAACACCGGTAGCCTTCAAGCGACGCATGGCTGCATCGGCTTCCTCAATGCTACGAAAATCGCCTACACGACACAACCAACGGGGCGGTTGGAAGTAAGCGTAAACGGGCATATCGGGAAATTCTCCTTTCACCTTGGTTGCCATGTTGTTGGCTTCGTTGCGGGCTACGCGCGAATTGTTTCCGGCGTACACCTGAACACGGTATCCTCTGGCTTTCAGGGTTTTCTGTTCACCTCCGGCGATACTCTTTGTATGGATAGTACCGATCAATCCTGTTATTTTAGGATCTTGATGGATGGTTACAGTACCTTCTCCGGCACGGCTGTGTTGCAGGCTTTCTACTATGTTTTGCTGCGCAAAAGCGGGAAGTCCGAGGGTTAGGAGGAAGAATATAATAATGTATCTCATGTCGTTTTATGAATTTAGAAAAAGCAATAAGAAACAGAAGTCAGAAGTATTCTCATCCCCTCTTGAGAGGGGTAAGGGGTGTGTGAAAAGCACAAAATAGATGTATTCCGTTTTTGTATTCTAACACACCCCTTAATCCCCTCTCAAGAGGGGAAATTAAATACTTTCGACTAAAGTTTTCCTTTATTATTTGAATGCATCAATAATGCCCTTGAAGTCAGCAACTTTCAAAGCAGCACCACCGATCAAACCACCGTCTACGTCAGGGTTAGCAAACAATTCTTTAGCGTTAGAAGGCTTGCAGCTACCACCGTAAAGGATAGAAGTGTTTTCTGCAACTTCCTTGCCATATTTTTCAGCAACCAATGAACGGATGAATGCATGGATTTCCTGAGCCTGTTCAGCAGTAGCAGTCTTACCTGTACCAATAGCCCAAACCGGTTCGTAAGCCAAGATGATCTTACCGAAATCTTCGGCAGACAAAGAGAATACAGATGCCAACTGAGCAGCAACTACTTCATTCTGTTTGTTAGCTTCACGTTCTTCCAAAACTTCACCGATACAGAAGATAGGCTTCAAGTTGTTAGCCAAAGCCAATTTCACCTTTTCTTCCAGGATTTCTACAGTTTCGCCATAGTATGCACGACGTTCCGAGTGACCCAGGATTACATATTCTGCACCTGTAGAAGCTACCATTTCAGCAGAAACTTCACCGGTATATGCACCTGATACTTTGTCTGCACAGTTTTCTGCACCTACACCGATCACAGCTTTGTCTACGATAGGAGTAACAGAAGCCAAGTGGATAAACGGAGTACAGATTACTACGTCACAATTAGGTTTGTCAGCAGCCAAAGCCTCGTTCAATTCTTTTGCAAGAGCAATACCTTCCTGAAGGTTCTTGTTCATTTTCCAGTTTCCTGCAACAATGTTTTTTCTCATTTTGTTTGTTTTGTTAAAGGGTTAATGAAATTATTTTGTTCGATTCTCTTTCAATTTAAGTTTTTTCTTTTGGTGGAAATGCTCCCAAATAACGTCCAGCATGCTGAAGAACAGCAAAGGGAAAACAAACCAGGCAAAGACCAAAACAACCTTATGGCTGAATGTCTTTTCATTGATCTGCGCCAATGGCAGTTTCTCCAAGCGGCCTGTCAACACATATTCATCGGGCAGGTTATTCACGCTCCACTTATTCATAACCACACCTTTCTTTAATAGCATCAATCCCGGATTAGAGCGTATCATGGTTTTCAGCGTAATGTTATCCATCAGGCAGAAAGGATACTCGGCTCCTGTGCGTTCCTGCCAGTCTTCTATATCACTATCGGGTGACGAAGTGAGGCAGTAAAACTTATATCCGTGCTCTACACTGTAATCGTAAAGCTCATTAATCAGGTCGATAGTGCTATCATCTGCCTGGCTCAGTTGGTGTGCTACCAGCAGGAAAGTATATCCGTCATCCTTCAATACCTCGTCCGTAATATCCTCTCCATCCTCTTGGCGGATGATTGAGAAATCATGAATGGGAGCTTCATATCCCTGCTCCTTCACTATCGTTTTAGAATCAACGAATGTCCACGTGCTATCAGGATAATTTTCTAATGAAAACTCTTTCTCCACTCCATCCTTTTGAAGAATAAAACGGGTTTCGTAAACAGTGGGCTTGGCTCCTTCCGGTATTTCCATTCCTTTGCGGATGTCCGCACCAATGTGGTAAGGACGGAAATCAAAGAACGGCAATTCACGGTAACAATACATAGTCATTCCCGATATATAAAGGAAAGTATAGAGAGCTACCAGCCAGTCAAAACGCTTGGTTATCAAAGGGGTAATACGATTGCCCCACTTAAAGATGGATACAGCAGCTATCAGCAGGAATATATTTTTCCAAAAGGTTTCCCAATTGGTCAGTGTTACTGCATCGCCAAAACATCCGCAATCTGATATGGGATTGGTCAACGCCAACCAGAAAGTAAGCGGCGTCATGATCCCCATGATAATCAGAAGCAACAGAGTAGTGACCCGCCTGCGAATACCAAATAAAAGATACACGCCCAGGCAGAACTCAACCATAGCCTGCAACACAGATGCCAAAAACGGAAGAAATGCAGGTACCAACGTAGCCCAACCAAAGGCTTCCAGGTAATCCTGAATCTTATATTGGGTACCCAACGGATCTACCGCTTTGACAAAACCGGAAAATATGAACACCACTGCCAGCAGAAACCGGCAGACATTTGTCCAAATTCCAATGATGCTATGTAATTGTTTACTCTCCAAATTCTAATTTTATCAATCCGAATACAGAATAATTAATCATATCCATATAATTGGCATCAATGCCTTCTGATACCAATGTGGCGCCGTCATGACCTTCAATCTGCTTGGTGCGATAGATCTTCATCAAAATAAGATCGGTGTACGAACTGACACGCATACTACGCCATGCTTCATCGTAATCATGGTTTTTGGCAAGCATCAACTCCAATGCCTGTTTGGCATACTGGTCATACAGTTCCAAGGCGCGTGCCTCGGTCATGTCATCCGTTTCAGCATGGCCCAAGTCCAACTGAATCAATCCGATGATTCCATAATTCACTATGGCTATAAACTCCGAGCGAATACCTTCATCCACCATCGTCACTCCTTTGGTTTCGATGCTGCGGATGCGGTTTGCCTTAATAAAGATCTGGTCGGTAACAGATGAGGGGCGCATGATGCGCCATGCCGCACCGTAATCGTGCAGTTTCTTTGCAAACAAATCACGGCAGACAGCTATTACATGTTCAAATTGTTGTTTCGTATCTTTCATCATACTCTATGAATAGGCGACAAAGTTACGCATTTTTCTGCTTAAGCGTAAACAAAAAGGCGGAAAAGAATACTCTTTCCCGCCCTATTTTATATTTCTTAATTAACGATTGCTTAAGAACATCTTAACACTTGTCCCGGACGAAGAATCGTTCTGCGGGTAATGTGGTTCAACTTACACAAAGCATCAATAGATGTACCGGTCTTTTGGGCAATACGTCCCAATGTATCTCCGCTGCGTACTTTGTGGTAACGAATCGTTCCATCCGATGAAGCCATCAGATTAACATTCTTGCTGCTTGTATTTCGTTGGTATCTGGTATTTCCTTTTCTAAACAAGTAGGAATCAGCCACAATATCTTGTTTTTCAAAATCAAATAAAAGAGCCGGATTGATAGCCTGTCCCAAGAAACGGGTTTCAAAATGAAGGTGAGATCCGGTAGAACGTCCGGTGTTACCACCCAATCCGATAGGTTCACCTGCTTCCACATACTGGTCTTCGTCTACAATCTGTTTTGACAAGTGACCATATACGGTTTCCAAACCATTTTCATGACGGATAACTACATACTTTCCATAACCGCGACGCTCAAACTTCACCATACGCACTTTGCCACTGAAAGCTGCACGGATGGTATCGCCGATATAGACTTTTACGTCAAGCCCGTTATGCATACGGCGACGGCGGGGACCAAATTTTGAAGTTATCTTTGTATGTTCGGTAGGCATATGGAAGCCTGTCATGTCGATACGGAAAGTATCAGGAATAGTAACGGTATTGCCGTAAGCGTGTACACGTTCATTGCTCCAATTAGGATAAAGGCTGTATGCAGGATAAGCTGTTTTTTCCGCCTTAATCTGACGGATCAATGCAACTGAATCTACTGCTTTTAATTTTCTGTCAATGGGTGCCTGGCGTGCCAGCAAGTCTTGTCCTGATACATTCAGGCTGACCAAGGCAAATGCTGCCGCTGCGACAACTTTAATACATTTCAAAATCATCCGTTTTTCTTTTTCAATCAATATTCGTCGTTAGCATAAAGAGAGCCAAACACGGCTTGTTCATACTCGAATATTTCTCCTGGTTTAAAAAATCTTTTAAGTTCTACTTCGGCAGTCTCCGGTGAATCGGAGGCATGAACAATATTCTCCTGGAAGCTCATGCTGTAATCTCCGCGGATAGTTCCAGGAGCAGCCAAACGACCGTTAGTAGGACCGGTTAATGCTCTCACTACTTGAATGGCATCTACGCCCTCAAAGCAACAAACAATGACAGGGCAAACCATCATTGCGTCCTTTACACGCTGAAAGAACGGCTTTGAACTCAAATGAGCGTAATGTTCGCTAAGCACTTCATCCGTCAACTGAACCATTTTCATTCCGGCTAAACGCAGACCTTTACGTTCAAATCTGTTTGTAATCTCGCCAACCAGCCCTCTCTGTAGAGTGCACGGTTTTAAAATAACCAGCGTTTTTTCCATCATAATGTTCGGTTCGTTTAAGGTTAATAATGTGCTTTTTCTCAAAAAGTCCCCCAAAGATAGAAATTATTCCTGAAAAACAGGATACTTCTTTAACTCTTTTTTTATGTAAGATATATGCAAGACTAAATAAGGATGGCTGTAAACCACTATGGGCAGGGAAGATAAGGGAGATATATGTTATGCAACACAATTCCTTAGTTTTAACAGTAGTGTAACATAAGCTACGATATGGCCGCCCAATTTATATTAGTTTTTCGTAGAGCCTGCAACTGCTGCCACAGCACGGAATTCTCCGGACGAGATCCGGTCGGGTCTTCATCGACTATGCGGCCGGCCACTTCACGGACATATTGAAGTAATTGCCCGTCGCGGGCTATATCTGCTATTTTCAGATCAAAGGCGACACCACTTTGCTGGGTTCCTTCCAAATCGCCGGGACCGCGCAGTTTCAAATCGGCTTCGGCTATTTCAAAACCATCATTGGTTTCCACCATTATTTCCAATCGCTTGCGGGTTTCTTCGGTCAGTTTGTAACTGGTGACTAAAATACAATAAGACTGGTCGGCGCCACGCCCTACCCTGCCCCGCAACTGATGTAACTGGGAGAGTCCGAAACGTTCAGCATTTTCAATGACCATAACGGAGGCATTGGGGACATTTACTCCCACCTCTATCACAGTGGTTGCCACCATGATTTGGGTTTCGCCACAAACAAAACGCTGCATCTCCGCATCTTTCTCGGCAGGTTTCATTTTGCCGTGCACCTTGCTCACCTGGCAATCAGGAAACTCGGCACAGATCAGTTCATAACCCTCTTCCAAGTTCTTGATGTCCATTTTTTCGCTTTCCTTTATCAAAGGATAAACGATATAGATTTGCCGTCCTTCCTCTATCTGCTTACGGATGGAAGCATAAAGACTGGCACGGCGGTTATCAAACTGATGGATGGTCTGAATAGGTTTACGTCCCGGTGGCAATTCGTCTATAACCGACACGTCAAGGTCACCATACAGGGTCATTGCCAACGTACGGGGAATTGGAGTAGCCGTCATTACCAACACATGGGGAGGACAGACATTCTTACTCCATAACTTGGCACGCTGGGCTACGCCAAAACGATGCTGTTCATCAATAATTACCATTCCCAAAGAAGAAAAGCCTACCGTATCTTCCAGCACGGCATGGGTTCCGATAAGGATGTGAACATCTCCCGTAAGCAAATCTTTCAATATTTTCTCGCGCTTCTTTCCTTTTACCGATCCCATTAAAAGCTCTACCCGTACATTCATGCCGAACAGGAGCTTTTGGATGGTTTCATAATGCTGTGCTGCAAGGATTTCTGTAGGCGCCATCATACATGCCTGATAGCCGTTATCCAATGCAATAAGCATGGACATCAAGGCTACAAGGGTTTTTCCACTTCCCACATCGCCCTGTAACAGGCGGTTCATTTGCCTGCCGCTGGCTGTATCTTTGCGTATTTCTTTGATGACTCGCTTTTGTGCTCCGGTCAGTTCAAAGGGTAAGTTTTGGGCATAGAAAGTATTGAAAATATCACCTACCTTATCAAAATACAGGCCACGGTATTTGCGCTGCCTGTCTTTGGTATAGCGCAGGATGTTGAGCTGCACATAAAAGAGTTCTTCAAACTTCAAACGATACTGGGCCTTGCGCAGAAGTTCCGGATTCTGGGGGAAATGGATGTTGCGGATGGCATCATCCAAAGACATTAGGTGGTGTTCTTCTACAATCTGAGGGCTTAAAGTTTCAATCAGAGGATCTTGCAGGAGGGCTAAAGCGTTCTTCATCAGCTTCTCTAATCCGTGGGAGTTCAGGAAACCACGTTTCATTTTCTCCGTTGTATTATAATAAGGCTGAAGTCCCATGGTGGAAAGCGTTAGTTCTCCGGAAGGGTCCATATCGGGATGGGCTACGTTGATACGCCCGTTGAAGACAGTCGGTTTGCCAAATATGATGTACTCGGTGTGGAGTTTGTAATGCTCCAACAGGTATTTGATTCCTTGGAACCAGACGAGGTCAATGACACCTGTACCGTCTGAAAAGTGTCCGACAAGTCTGCGTTGCCTGCCCTCACCGAAAGTTTCGAAGCTGAGGATTTCCCCTTTTAGTTGGATATAAGGCATATTGCCGTCTATTTCGTGGATGTAGTAGAGGCGGCTGCGGTCTACATATTTGTAGGGAAAATAGTATAGCAGGTCATGCAAGGAAAAGATATTCAATTCCTTGTTCAGGATGGTGGCACGCTGCGGGCCTACTCCTTGCAGATACTTTATGTCACGCGTAGTGATGTCGAACATAGTTTCTTTAAGTAGTCGATGGTATCTTTATCCCCTCTTGAGAGGGGTAGGGGTGTGTGAAAGGCATCAACTTATGTATTAGTTTGTGCAATCTAACACACCCCCTACCCCCTCTCAAGAGGGGATGAAGATACTCCAGACTATAACAATCTTATTTTTGCAGAATCAACATTTCTGCCATTTTTAAATCAAAAGGGGTTGTTAATTTTATATTTTCTCTATTTCCTTGCACCAAATAAACTTCTTTGCCCATTGCTTCTACCACAGAAGCATCATCGGTAAATGCATCGGTATATGGTTGGTTATACGCCTTTTTCAACAGACTAATGTCAAATACCTGAGGAGTTTGAACCAATTTATAATCGCTGCGCGGAACGGTTTCACTTCCTGTTTCCGTGAGGTGGCGTACCGTTTCCACCACATCAATAACAGGAATTACCGCCTTTTTGCTCTCCGCCCCGGCATAGCACCCGGCAATCACTTCCTGAGAAACAAACGGACGAACTCCATCGTGAACCCCTACCAATCCTTCACCTTCCACACATGCCAATCCATTCTTTACAGAATGAAAACGGGTATCCCCACCATCGGCAATATCATGATGCAAAGTGAAATGATAGGTTTCACAAAGTTCTTTCCAGTAAGCCTGCTGACTCACCGGAAGAACTAATATAATATGTATAGAAGAATCGTAAGTATAAAAAGCCTCAATGGTACGCATCAGCACAGGCTTGCCGCACACCGGCAGAAATTGTTTAGGGATATCCCCACCCATGCGCAGCCCTTTGCCTCCTGCTACTATAATGACGTGTTTATTCATTCTGCAATCATCATAGCCTGCTTCAATTCCTTCACTTTTTCAGCTCCGCAATATTTCTCCACAATGGCAAATGAAAACTCCATTGCAGCACCGGGGCCTTTACCTGTGATGAAATTGCCGTCTTTCTGTACCAATGCAGCAGTATAGTCAGCTCCTTCCAAATATTTATCGAAACCGGGATAGCAAGTTGCTTTCTTTCCTTTCAGCAAACCACGTTTGCCATAGACCAATGGAGCTGCACAGATGGCAGACAATGGTTTTCCGGCTGTCGCAAAGTTCATAATCAACTTGCCCAAACCTTCGTGTGCATCCAGATTAGTAGCTCCGGGCAGACCGCCGGGCAATATAACCATTTCCACATCGGCTTCATTCACTTCTTCAAACACCATATCGGCTATTACCGGAACTCCATGTGCGCCGTTCACGGTTAATACACCGGTTACAGACACCGTTTTGATAGGCATTCCTGCACGTCTCAATACATCTACCGGGGTCAGTGCTTCCACTTCTTCGAAGCCTTCTGCCAAAAATAAATAAAATGTTTTCATAAGCTACTTCAGTTTAAAGTAATATGTAATAGTACCTGTCTGGTTATTCACTCCGTCCACCCTGTTAAAGCGTGCCTTACGGGCAGCCTCCTCAGCCGCCTTCCGCAACGAAGCGTTTACCGTATTGGTACGTTTGTTGATACTTGTACTTATCACCTGTCCTGCGGGATTCACAGTAATGGTTACCACCACACGGCCTTCATCCTGAACATTATAAACAGGCATCGGCAAACCGCCGCTACCTAAAGAACGTCCGTTAAGGTCAAATGTTCCGTAACCGCCCACTCCTGTTGACTTTCCTTCCGAAGAATTACCCGTGGGACTGCCTTCCAGACCTGTGCCCGTAGTGCCTGTTCCTTTATCTCCCATCTGGGTTCCCTTGCCGAAAGCACCGGCTATCTTCTTTGCAGCCGCTTCTGCTGCTGCCCTTTCTGCCGCCGCTTTTTTCTCGGCTGCCGCCTTTTCGGCTTCGGCACGTTTCTCAGCCTCAGTCTTTTCTTTCGGCTTCACCGTTTCCTTTTTGGGAACCTCTTTTTTAGGAGTCTCCTTCTTTGGGGTTTCTTTCTTGGGAGTTTCCTTTTTAGTTTCTTTCTTCGGCTCCTTCTTGGGGACTGCTATTGTTTCTTCCTCCGTTTGAGTAATGACTTCTTCTTTTGTATCCACAGAAGGGATCACCTCGGGTTCGGAAACATCGGGTGCAGGTGCTTCGGGCTCGTTCATAATATCTACATCCGTCAGCGTATAAGGATCGGCGCTGCCTTGCGAAAGTTCCGTATTTCCCAGCATAACAGGGACACCTCCCTCCTCCTGTACTTGTGGGCGGCGAATAACGACCAGCCACAACAGAATAAGGAGAATGATATGCAGTACAGCAGTACCGACCAGTCCTGTTATCTTATTTTTCTTCATGCTTACAACTTAACGTTTCTTCTCAGGCGGGCGGGTAGCCAGCACCATCTTGAAGTGGTTTTCATTGGCAATATTCAGTACCCTTACTATTTCACGATAAGGCACAGCCTCATCGGCATAAAGGGCCACATACATATCGGGCTCTTTCTCCGCACACTGTTGCAGGAATGCGGGCAGTTCTTCCAAGTCTATCGGCATTTCATCTTCGTTGCCAAAAGCTGTGTAGAAGTTCAGATTCTTGTCTATGATTACCCGGGTGAGCGGTTTTGCCGAGGTTTGTTGCTTGCCTTGCGGAAGCAACACCTTAATGGCATTGGGCGACACCATGGTAGATGTAATCATAAAGAATATCAGCAACAGGAATATGATGTCCGTCATGGACGCCATACTGAAGTTGGGTGATATTTTATGTCTTCTTTTCAGTGCCATACGCTGCTACTTTTGAACGGGTTCGTTCAACAAATCCATAAATGCCATGGTGCGGGCTTCCATTTGGCTTACCACCTTGTCCACTCGGGTTACCAAGTAGTTATAGGCAAACATGGCGGCAATACCTACTATCAGACCGCCTACGGTGGTAATCATCGCTTCGTAAATACCCCCCGAAAGCAGTGTAATATCAATATTATTTCCTGCATTAGACATTTCCCAGAATGCTTGCACCATACCGGTTACCGTTCCCAGGAAACCGATCATCGGCGCACCACCGGAAATAGTCGCAACGATAGGCAAACCGTTTTCCAGTTTGGCAACTTCTATATTACCGGCATTCTCTATGGCAGCCTGCACATCGGCAACGGGGCGTCCCATACGGGTAATACCCTTTTCAATCATACGTGCCGAAGGCGTATTGGTGATGCGGCAATAGTTGATAGCCGCTTTTATTTCGCCCGTGCGGATATAGTCACGGATACGTTCCATAAACATAGGATCATCCTTGCCCGCTTTGCGGATAACCGCCAGGCGTTCAAAGAAAATATAGAAACAAATAACGGACAGCAGAGCCAGTACGCCCATAATCCATCCACCTTTCAGCGCCATGTCCCAAAGATTCATTTGCGCTTCTCCCGATACGGGCGTTAATACAGGATTACCCCCTGCCAGGGTATCCGCAATAGCCGTCTGTGCAGCCAGTAAAGTGATGTTCATCATTAGCGAAGACAGTTTTTATATTCTTCAATAGTTCGTTTCAATCCCAAATAAAGTGCGTCACTGATTAAGGCGTGACCAATGGAAACCTCATCCAGCCAAGGAATCTGTTCGTGCATATATTTCAGATTTACCAGGCTGAGGTCGTGTCCGGCATTCAGTCCCATGCCCAGGCTGCGGGTAATCTTTGCCGCTTCCACGAAAGGAGCAATAGCAGCCTCGGGATTCTGAGGATACAGGGTAGCATAGGGTTCCGTGTAAAGTTCCACACGGTCGGCTCCTGCTTTTGCCGCGTATTCTATCATTTCTTTATCTGTACCTACAAAAATGGAGGTACGGATACCTGCCTGGCCAAATGTATCCATCAGTTCGGTCAGGAAAGAAAGGTTTGCCTTTGTGTCCCATCCGGCATTGGAAGTTATCTGATCCGGCGCATCGGGCACCAAAGTAACCTGATGGGGTTTCACTTTCAGCACTAAGTCTATGAAATCGGGACCGGGATAACCTTCTATATTAAATTCGGTGGTGAGCAACGGACGAAGTTCATACACATCACTACGACGGATATGACGTTCATCGGGACGAGGATGCACAGTGATGCCTTCGGCACCAAACGCTTCACAATCCAAAGCAACTTTTACCACGTTAGGGTTATCGCCCCCGCGGGCATTACGCAAGGTAGCTACCTTATTTATATTCACACTTAACTTTGTCATCTTAGCAATATATTATTATCTTTGCAGTTCTGATGTGCAAAGTTAGCAGGTTTTATCCAAACCTAGTCCTTTTTGACAAACAAAAGATTTATAAAATTAACTAATGAATATGCGTCCAATGAAATTCGCCCTTTTCGGAAATACTTATCAAGCCAAGAAATCGGCTCATGTAGAACGTTTGCTGTCCATTCTTTCCAAGCATCAGGCAGAGGTGTACATTTGTCGGGAGTTCTATCAGTTCCTTACGAATGACTTGAAAATGAGCATCCGCCACGCAGGAGTATTCGATGGAAACAGTTTTGAAGCTGACATGGTGCTGAGTATCGGCGGTGACGGTACTTTCCTGAAAGCAGCCAGCCGGGTGGGCGCACGCAACATTCCTATTTTGGGCATCAACACCGGCAGACTGGGTTTTCTGGCAGATGTATCTCCGGAGGAAATGGAAGAAACCTTCAATGATATCTATAATGGAAACTACCGGATAGAAGACCGTAGCGTGTTGCAAGTATCTTGCAACGGACAGGAGCTAAAAGGCTATCCTTTCGGACTGAATGAAATTGCAGTGCTGAAACGTGACAGTTCTTCGATGATTTCCATTCATACTGCCATAGACGGTGATTATCTCACTACCTATCAGGCGGATGGATTGGTTATTGCCACCCCTACCGGCTCTACGGCTTATTCTTTAAGTATTGGGGGGCCTGTACTGGTGCCGCATAGCAACACGATAGCCATTACCCCGGTGGCTCCGCACAGCCTGAATGTACGTCCTATTGTTATTAATGACGATTGGGAAATTACGCTCGATGTAGAAAGCCGCAGCCACAACTTCCTGATTGCCATAGACGGACGTAGCGAGACTTGCCGGGAAGGAAGCCGCCTCACCATCCGCAAGGCAGATTATAAGATAAATGTAGTGAAACGCAACAGCCATATCTTCTTCAATACCCTGCGTAACAAGATGATGTGGGGAGCCGACGGCAGAGGATAATGTCACAGTTTGTTTCCCAAAATAGTTTAAATAGTAGTTATCAAGGTTATACAGGAGCATTTTATCTGTAACAAATTTCTTTTTTCGAATACAATGATTATATTTGCCTCACAAATAAGAAAAGTAGTATAGAAAAGTAAAACACAAAGATATTACACGGCATATGAAAGGCACAATACAAAAACGGAAATTCATGATCTTGTTCGGAGCATTGCTTTTCCTTAGTAATATTGTTTTTGCCGGAGAAACGACTAAGAACTATTCACCGGAATCCCTTGCAGACACTACTGCAGCGGCAACTTCCCCTGTCGTTAAGACAAACATTCCCGATCGCCTGTATGTAGATTCATTGTCGTTGAAACGTCATTTCATCCATCGGATAGGCATAGAAGCGCGTCCCGGATATATTTTCCCTACAAGTTCCTTTTTCAGAGGAGAGAATGCAACGGGGAGGGCACTTGAAAATTCCCTGTCGCTTCACTTGAAATACTCGTTCCAGTATCACCCCAATACCTACACTGACCGTATTTACAGAGGGGCTTATCAAGGTATAGGGATAGCTTACTATAACTTGTATGAGAAAGAACAGTTGGGAAGCCCGCTGGCAATCTATTTGTTTCAGGGAGCACGCATCGCCCGTATCAATCAACGGTTATCGTTGAATTATGAATGGAATTTCGGTGCATCTTTTGGATGGAAGCCTTATGATAATTATACTAATAACTTTAATAAGGTAATCGGTTCAAAGGTAAATGCCTATCTGAACACTAATTTCTATTTTAGTTGGATGCTTTCTCCCCACTTCGATTTCACTACCGGGGTTGCCGTTACCCACTTCTCGAATGGAAATACGAAGTTCCCGAATGCCGGACTTAATAATATAGGTGTCAAGGTGGGACTGGTGTACAATATCAACCGGAAAGAAGAATGTTTTGCCCGACCATTGTTTCAATCACCTATTCCCAAGTTCCCGCGGCATATCAGTTATGACATGGTGTTGTTCGGGTCTTGGCGCAGGAAAGGAGTTACAGTAGGAGAAGGACAAATGGTAGCTTCTCCGGAGGCTTATCCGGTTCTTGGATTTAATTTTGCGCCGATGTATAATTTCGGATATAAGTTCCGTGCCGGTATTTCATTGGATGGAGTATATGACGGCAGTGCAAATGTATATAGCACAGACGGTTATGGTGATGAATTCAGCAAACCATCTGCCGGTAAGCAAATGGCACTTGGACTCTCCGGACGTGCGGAGTATGTAATGCCTTATTTCACCGTAGGAATAGGACTGGGTACAAATGTGATCCATGCCGGGGGCGATATGAAGTCTTTTTATCAGATATTGGCTCTTAAAATAGAGGTGACACGGAGTTCATTTATCCATATCGGATATAATCTACAGGATTTTCATGATCCTAATTATCTGATGTTGGGATTCGGATTCCGATTTAACAATAAGTATCCTACTTTTCATAGGCGGTAAAACAGGAATTATTCTCTATCCTCCAGTATAATTAATGATTTACTCCTCTCATTCTAAAAACTTCTTTCCAATGAAGAAAAATTATTAGAATGAGAATATGTTAATATCAGTTTCCAATCACCTGTACCCTACTCCGTCCATTCCCCGTCTTCACCACCTGGATCTGTGCCGGGATACGTTCCGTCATCTCCGCCACATGAGAAATTACACCGATCTTACGTCCTTGCATCTGCAAACGCTCTAAGGCATCCATGGCAATGCGCAAGGTATCAATATCCAGTGAGCCGAAACCTTCATCAATAAAAAGTGACTCCACATTCATGCGATTGGAAGACAAAGACGACAGTCCCAAAGCCAATGCCAAAGAGACCAGGAAAGATTCACCTCCCGAAAGGGAATGAACGCTGCGCACCTCACCCATCATGTCGAGGTCTACTATTTGTAAGGCCAAAGTATCAGGAATGCGTTGCAGTTCATAGCGCGGGGCAAGGTCTTGCAAATGCTTGTTGGCGTATAGCAAGAGCACGTCCAGCGTATAGCCCTGCGCTATTTCCTTGAACTTCGATCCGGTTTGCGAACCGAATAATTCGTTCAGCTTTGCCCAGTTCTCATAGATGGAAGTCTTTTCCTCCAGTTCCTTCTCGAAACTTGCCATGCGCTCTTTACCTCTTAAATGATTCGCCACCGATACTTCTATTTGTGCCAAACGTCCAGTTTGCTTCTCTTTTTCGTCGGTGCAAAGGGAGAGAGCTTCTGTTAGTGACTCTTTGCTATCGGCTGCTTCGGGCTTCAAAGGAGCTTGTTGGTGTTCTTCCTTCTTTTGTTTGCGCTCCGCAAGGACGGCTTGCAGGGTGGTTTCTTTCTCTTTCAATGCATTCAAGGCTTGCTTTTCGGAAGTGACCCATGCTTTGTCTTTGGATAGCAGGCGTTCCAATTCCTCATTCGTTTCCTTTTGCAGAGTGAGCCATTCATTTATCTTTGTCTCGTCTTGTTGCAAGGTGGTGGCAAGGCGCGCTATTTCTTGTTCTATCTGAGAGATTTGTCCTTTGTAGGATTCCGCCTGTACGGTCAGGGTATGATGCTGGTTCATAGCCTTTTCCACCTGCTGCTCTATTTCTTTTTGCTTGCTTGTATTCCTTGCTATAACGGTTTCTGTGGGTTCGCCGTTCAGCAAAGAAGCACGTATGCGGGTACGCTCCGCCAGTTCGGTTTGTTGCTGTTCTCCTTTCTGTTTTTTCTCCTCGTACAGATGGGTGGCATTGACAGCTTCATGCTTCAGACTTTCCAACTGTGTGCATTTGGATACCCATGATTCTTTTACTTCCGCCTGTTCTTGCAGACGGGTATTCCATTGTTTGCCGAACTGCTGTACATAATGTTTTAAAGTGCCTTGCTCCAACAGTTCCTGCCAGGTGGGGATGATGGAAACGTATGTTTCTACCTTTTCCAAAGATTCTTTGGCTTGTTTGGCATAGCTTTCAATGAGTGCTGACAAACGGGCTATTTCCAGACGACGGGCATTGAGGGTATTCGTCAATTGTTCTGTTTCCTTTGCCACACGCTCCTTGGCGCGGTTCAATTCTTCTTCTTGCAAGGACTGCACATCGGTTTGGCGGCTCATGGGGTGATGGGTGCTGCCACATACCGGACAGGGAAAGCCTTCTTGTAACTGCTCGCGGAGAATCAGGACTTCGGTGGGTAACAGATGATTCAACCGTTCTGCTTCCTGTTGCAATAATTTCAGACGTTGTTCCTCCGCTTCGGCACTCTGTCTTACCTTTTCTAATAGTTGCCGGTTGGACAGGGTTTGCGTTTTAGCTGCTTCTTGGTTCGTCAACAGGTTCGTAATCAACTCTATGGCAGGGATGAGTTGGGCATAAGCAGTGTATTTTTCAAACCATGCTTGCAGGGTGGTTTGTTTATCCGTCAACTGTTTTATGTCCTGTTCTGCGATGTGGATAGTCTTTAGCAATTTGTCTTTCGCTTGTGAGGCGAGGGTTATTTCTTTCTGTATTTCAGCTGATTGCTTCCGGCTTTCCACTAACTGCACATCCAGTTCTTTGGCTTGGTTTATCTGTGATTCCTGTTGTGACAGGTAAGTTTTAAAATCGGCTTGCGACTTTTGCAACGTATCCAGTTGGGCAGCGGCAGATGCCAGCAGGATGGTATTTTTCTGTACAGCTGTTTGTAGTTCGTTCAGTCGGGAACGGTTTTCTGTCCTCTGCCGTTGTGCATTGCGCTGCTCCATAAAAACATCACGAATGTCTTGCGCCTGTTCTATGCGGGCTAACAGTTCATTACGCGGACGGGCATCTTCTATCTCTTTCCGTATGCCGGCAAGTGATTCCTCCGCCTGGGTGCAGCCTGCATTCAAACGGGTTTCTTCTTCCATCCATTTCAGTTTGGCGGATAGTGTTTCTTCTTTCTTTTTGGAGACAGATAGCTGAAGCGCCAACGCTTCTTTCTCGGTAGAAAGTTGCTGCAACTGTTCTTCCGTCAGCAGTTCGATACCTTTGATCCGTTCTTGTATCAACTTGTAATCGCTCTCGGAGCGCTTGGTGTGTTCGTAGATGGAAGCCGAAATGCGTGAGTAGATTTCTGTTCCGGTTAGTTTCTCCAATATCTCTGCTTTGTCAGTCTGCCTGGCTTTCAGGAAAGTGGCGAAGTCGCCTTGTGCCAACAATACGGAACGGTTGAACTGCTCGAAAGAAAGTCCGATCAATTCGCTGATGCGGGATAATAGTTCGGTTTTAGTGCCTTGCTGTTCTACTCCGGAGACAAGGTTGGTTAAGGTCATCTCTACTTTTTGCAAAGAGCCGTCCACTTTGCCACGTGAACGCCTTACCATCCAGCGCGAGCGAAAGGCTTCTCCGGTCAGTGCTACGAAATCTACTTCCGAGTATCCCTCGGCAGTTCCCCGGCGGAGGATGGAACGGCTGTCATTCTGCGCAATTCCCTTATCGGCTACATCGGCAACAGAGATGTTATTTTCTTTCGCTTTCACCATACGTGGCGTGCAGTCGAACAAAGCCAGGCAAAGGGCATCCAGCAAAGTGGACTTTCCAGCACCTGTGCTGCCCGTAATGGCAAATATACCTGCCGAGTATAAAGGTTCGGTGGTGAAATCAATTACAAATTCACCTTCCAGTGAGGCAAGGTTTTTGCCTCTTATTGCTAATATCTTCATACTCCTACCTCCTTAATTACTGTTTCCAACAATGATTTCATTGTATCGGGCATCTCTGTGCCTCCATATTTCCGTTTGAAAACATCCAGTGCCATGTCCAGCGGGCGGATGGTTTGTAATTCCTCGTAAGAAGTAGCGGCAATGCCACTCGCTTTTCTGAGCGGAAGGACAGAGGCGATGCGTGCCAAGCGGACTGCTTTGCCTTTCAAGGCTTCTTCTACCTTATATTTATAAGAAGGTTCGGGCTGGGTCATTAATATTTTTATTTCAAGATAAGGGGTTTGAGGGGTGAGTTCTCCATCGGGCAGTTCGCTGATGGCTTGCAGAACGTCTTCCAAGGGTTGAGCTTGCCGGGGAATACTCAGAAGCGTGGTTAAGGGTTGGAACTCTAACCGTTCAATGGAGGTGCCGCCGTTCTCCAGGGTTATCAAGACAACTCCCGAAGTATTGTTCTTTTCGGCAAAGGACATGGGGATGGGGGTTCCGGAGTAACGGACATTATCACGATGGGATACGCGTTGGGAACGGTGCAGATGCCCCAGTGCCGTGTAGGCAATGGCCTCATCGAAAGCATCGGGCGATACACATTCCAGTCCGCCTATGACGGTGCGCTCTAAACGGTCATCTTCGGAGATTTCGGAGCCGGTGGCTTGAAGGTGCCCCATGGCTATAATGGGGAGATTCGTATCTTTTACACTGTTGAATAAGAGTTGGTAGAGTGCGCGGACGCCTTGCGAGTAATTCTCCGAAGGAGGGTAATCGCCTTGGCGGAGATAGGGGACGGCGAGGCAGTAGGCGGCTACCTTCTTTATGTTTTCGGGTGGAAGATGTTCCGCCCCTACGGTGTAGATGGGGACGATGAGGTGTTGCAGGTCTATGTTTCCTTCGGCATCGCGACGGACTACGCCGCGGACGGTGATGTTCATGTCCTCCAATAGCGGGTTGGGAGCCTCCAAACGGGCTGCCGAGTCGTGGTTTCCGGCAATGATGATGATTTGCAGTCGTGGATTTCCGGTTGTGATTTCGCGAAGGAAAGTATAATACATCCGCTGCGATTCTGCGGAAGGGTTGGGACTATCGAACACATCGCCTGCTATCAGCAATACATCTATTTCGTGCTGTTTGATCTGTTCTTTCAGCCATTCCAAAAAGTGGAGATGCTCTGCCCTACGATCGTATTCATAAAAGGTTTGGCCTAAATGCCAGTCTGCTGTATGGAGGATTTTCATTATTTGCTTGGATTGTTTTCCTGCAAAAATAGGGATTCTTTTCTAAAAATAAGGTACAAATCATTCCTTTTAAAATATTCTTGTTATCATCTCACCGTAGCTGTCAAACTAAGTTTTATACTGTTAAGACATTGCGCAGCCTCCCCCTTTTGAAGGGGGCAAGGGGGATGTTCTCTCGGGAATGATGGTGCGCCTTATTACAGAAAGTGACTGTGCCGAAGAGAACATCCCCCTTAAATCCCCCTTAAAAAGGGGGAGGCTAGCGCAATGATCTAACAATATTTTCCTTAGCTTGATGGCTATGGAGGGGAGTGCCAATAGCTAATGAGATATTTTAGTCAGCTATTAACCGCACCTCATAAATATGCGGAGTTACTTTCTCATCTCCCTTAGCAATCTTCACTTCCATCTGTTCATTTGAACGCAAAGAAGCAGGTATTTCAAATTCTTTTGCAGCAGAATCAGAGGCTTGCTGTGAAGGAAGCATTCCTATTTCTTGTCCATTCACCCATATTCTAGCATCCCGGCGAAACTCCGGACGGAACAGGATACGCACTTTATTCACTGCCTTCCCATTCGTTTTCATACGATAACTGAACCAAGCATTCGTTTCACGCCAATGCACTCCCTCATCATCACCTGCACGAGAATCTTCCATCGAAATAAAATGATCACTTTCCGGCTGCTGTTCGCCGCAAATCACCTTATCGGCAGTAACCGCATCCAGTGCTGCACGCTCCTTTTCTTCTTTTGCCAGTTGCTCCTGACGCGCCTGCAATTCCTGTGCAGACAATATCGCCCAATACACCATATAACGACATTCATACAAACGGAAAAACGGTTCGAGCATCATTCCTTCATATTTTTGAGGATAAACTCCTGACAAGGTAAAAGTAAGTGGCTTATCTTCCACCTTTTTAAGATGTGACAAAATATCGTCCTTGTCACCTACTATCACCGGCATATCTTGCAAAGGTAAACGCGGACCATTGGCAATATGCCCGCCACGACTGTCATCGGCAAATAACCCATCTTGATTTTGTTTCCCCATCGGGGCTGCCAATACGATAGGGCCATATAATAATGAGTAATTGGAAGAACCATCAGGCAAAGATACGGCACGGAGATGCATCGGCAATTCCAAATGTACTTTATCGCCCATAGACCATGCACGATTCACAATAACATACCCCTCATTTACCGTGACCTTTTGCGGTTCACCATTGATAGATAAACTTATTTCTTCCTGCTTTACCCATTCGGGAAGACGGAAGTTTATGGTAAACGAAGTCTTTTCTTTCTGCGGAGAAACAAGGATGGTTGTCCCTTCTTCTTCAGGAAAAGCCGTTTGCTGTTCTATACCTATCTCTCCCCACTGCAAGGTAGAAGGAATGAAAAGATTGACATACAGATTATTTTCTTTATGCCCATAAATCATCTCACCATAACGAGCGTGATTCTCCATTCCCGAACCTACACAACACCAAAAGCTGGTCTGAGGCTGCGAATATACCCTGTAATGACCGGCACGCATTGGGGTGAAATAGACAAAGCCCCCCTGCACAGGATCTTGGGTAGAAAGAATATGATTATAAAGCGCACGCTCGTAATAATCCATGTAGGAAGCATCCGCACTGGTTTCATACAGCATCTTTGTCAGGCGAAGCATATTATAAGTGTTGCAAGTTTCCGGACCTTGTTCACTAGTCAGCATACTGCTGAAATCATCTGCCGGGTGGAAATGCTCACGTACACTGTTGCCTCCGATGGTGATGCTGCGATGCTTCACCACTGTCTCCCAAAAGTATCGGGCAGCTTCGCTCCAATCCCGATTTCCTTCTATATCGGCTATGCGCTTGAACCCGATTACTTTTGGAATCTGGGTATTGGCGTGCATACCGGTCAATTTATCTTCATGCTGCAATAAAGGCCGCAAAACAAGTTGATGAGAGAACCGGTGCGCCAGCTTCAAATAACGTTTATCTCCTGTGATAGCGGCAACATCGGCAAAAGTTTCATTCAGTCCTCCATGTTCGCTACGAAGCATATCCTGTATTTGTTCATCACTCAACTTTGAAACCAGGCGAATCATCCAGTCTGTCAGTTTTACCAACATTTCTTTAGCCTCTTGACTATCTGTCTGAAGATAAGCATCACGAAGCCCGGCATAAATCTTATGAATATTGTAAAGAGGAACCCAACCGCCATTCAGTCCGAAACCTGATGCCTGAATGTTTCCATCTTCTATCTCTTTCCATATTTTCCGCCCATGGGGAACTCCACTCAGATAACCGTCTCCTGCGGCATCCTGGCAACGCTTTAATTCACTCAACATATAATCCAAACGAGCCTTAATCTCCGTATTGCCTGTAGCTGCATACATATAGGACAGTGCCGATAAGTAATGTCCGCCAATGTGCCCATCCAGTCCGGTATTCTCCCAGTTGGTATAATTTTCGGCTTTGGGTGTCAGTCCCGCTTCCTTCAGATAAGGAGCCAGCAGACGATCCGGATCCAATCCTAACAGATAACGGATATCCATATCTTCGGCATGTTTAAACGGACTGGCGGTCAGACGTACCTTGCTGACCGGAAAACTTTCTACCTTTGCCGGCAACTGGGCATGGATAGCCACTGAGGCAATAGCGAAAGCGGAAGTTGACAAAATAGTCTTTAATAAATTCATAAGTATAAGCATCAATATTTTAATAATCAAAATTATTAGCTTTTACATATACCTTATAATCCTTTATCATGCCCGGCGCACCTTGTTCGGCACGCGGCAGTATGCGGAAACCGGTCACTGTGTATTCCTTGCCCAGGTCTATCACCACCTGATGCGGATAAGCCGTATTGTCTACCGTCTGCCAGAAAGTACTTTCCTGAAGATCATAAATCTTGTCGGCCGTACGGTTGCCGCTACGGGTTTCCTCGCTGTCGGCATACACAATCTTCCAGTTTTCACGAGAGATCTTCTGTCCTTTCTCATCCAGCACGTCAAACTCCGCAATAGCGGCAACGTTGGTGTTATCAAACGAAGACAAACCTTCCAGACAGAAATAACGCCCTTGGGTTGCAGGCACTTTCACTTCTTGCCAGCCGTTGCCTGCTTTGAAAGTACCGGTGGCTATAGGTGCTTCTTTGTTCAGTTTGATAGTCTGTCCCTGCTTGCGATGCGTTTCGGGAACAGCTACGCGAAGCATATCCAGGATAGGTTTATTCAAACCTACGATGGTTGCATCTTCCGGCCCCTTCAGGTCGAGAACGATGATTTCGTTTACTCCTTTCTTCAACCAGCAGCCCGGCATGAAAAGAGTTTGCTGAGGGCCGATCTCCCAGAAACGTCCCATGGCATGACCGTTCACCCATACCATGCCTTTGCCCCACGTTTCCATGTTCAAGAAGGTATCAGCCACTTTATCCAAGGTGAAAGTGGCACGATAGTAAGCGGGAACTGTTTCATCGGTCTGCTCTATTCCGCAAGCGGCAGAAGAATTCATGTCCTGAAAGTTCTTATCGGATACAAATTCATAATTTACGGGGAAGTTGTAAACAGTCCATCCTTTCAGGGTTTCGGTATCTTTACCGCTTACCAGTTCCACTTTTTCGGTAATTCCCTTGCGGTCGTGGATGGATTTGTCAAAGTTCACACGCCCCATGGCTTCTACCAACAGGTCTAGTTGCGTACCGGCTTTCAAGACTGGTAATATCAGTTCTTGCTCTCCGGCACGGCGGTCGAGGCGACCCAATAACTTACCATCGGCAAAGACTTGCGTCCAGTCATGCTGTTCAGTGATTCTCAGGACCGTTCCTGCTTTTACATCTTTCGGCAGTTTAGTGCGGTAAAGGATTGTTCCCCAACCTTGGTCAAACTTCTCCATCGGCTGGATAGCCTCCGTCTGCTTCGGTTCGGGCAGGTTGTTGATAAGTGGGGCAATCTGTGTAAACCGGATGGCAGGCACTTCCATGACGGGCAATGCCTCGGGCACTTCGGGAAGGGTTGTGCCTTCATCCATATAATTCTTCAGCATATCGCGAAGGGCGAAATACTTATCGGTAGTCCAGCCTGCCTCGCTAATGGGGGCATCATAGTCATAGCTGCTGCACATGGCAGAGTAAGCCGGGTTATTCGCTCCGCCCCACCAGCCGAAGGTGGTTCCTCCGTGAGCCATGTAGAGGCTGAAGGAGATTCCTTTGTCCATCATTTCTTTCAAGCCGTCTACCATGATTTGACCGTCACGGGTTTCGTGCTTACGTCCCCAGTGGTCAAACCATCCACTCCAAAATTCGCTACACATCAGTGGCGCGTCAGGACGGACTTCTTTCAGTTTGGCAAATTGCTTGTCTATGTCGGCGCCTATACCGAAGTTTACAGTCCAAAGCAGGTCGTCCAAACCGTTGTTTAGGAAATTAGAACTCCAGTCGCATTGGAATAAAGGCACTTCGGTGAAACCTGCTGCGCGGACGGTGTCGCAGATGGCAGATACATAGGGTTTGTCTGTGCCATACGATCCGTACTCGTTTTCTACTTGTACCATGATGATATTGCCGCCACGGGTGATTTGCAAATCTTCCAATTGTTTGCCCACTTCGTGCATAAAGGCTCCTACGTGGTGCATATAGAAAGGATCGAGGGTGCGTAGTTGTACGCTGTCGTTCTTTAACAGCCACCAAGGCAGGCCGCCCATTTCCCACTCTGCACAAACATATGGACCGGGACGGACAATGACGTACATGCCGTGTTTCTGGGCTAGTTTACAGAAAGCAGCAATGTCTTTGTTTCCTGTAAAGTCATAGTTACCGGGAGTTTCTTCGTGCAAGTTCCAGAATACATATAGGCAGAGGGTGTTCATCCCTAATGCCTTACACATTTCGATGCGGTGTTCCCAGTATTCGCGGGGGATGCGCGGATAATGGATTTCTGCCGCTTTTATGACGAATGGTTTTCCATTCAGCAGAAAGGTGTTCTTACCCGCTTCGAATGTACCGGGTTTATTGCCGGCACAACCAGCTAGCAGAAAGAGGGCTAGCAATAAAGTCAGTAAATTCTTCATGGTTTATTTTTATATTTAATGATTGTATTCAAAATATATCAGATAGATAACGTACCCAGACACCGTAGGGGCAGATTGAATCTGCCCGATAACACTCAGAAAAAGGTATTCGCAAATGTATCCGGGCGGATTCAATCCGCCCCTACAGTAACTTATTTTCTTACCTTGTTTATTCTAATCACGGTAAATGAATATGCCGGCAACTCGTGTGCAAATTTCTCGCCCACCTCTATTGTACCCGATACGGGACGTGCCTGCTTGTCCGTCGGCTTACCTGTCAATACCGTTTTTATGGCTGTGGTATTCATACCTTCCAATGACGGAAGTTCCACATTCGCATTCACTCCTACCGGAAGCAAGTTCACCAATTTCACGATCATATCTCCTGTCTTGCCATCACGGACTACTGATACGGCAACCCGTTTCGTCACAGCATCTTGTGTATTATCTAAAGATATGGAAGAAGCAATATACTCATTCCCCGCATTCTGTCCGTACATTTGTTGCGCATAGTAACCCACCGTAGGTTTTACCTCGGTATTATTAAAATAAATCAAATCGGGATTCCATTGCGTATGACCTTCTTTTGCCAAGAGTGGAGCGTATGAAGTCATGGTTACCACATCCGCATTGCGTTCTACCGCCGTAAGATATAAAGCCTCAGCCAGCGCTGTTTCCACATTGTTAGGACGTCCCGGCAAATGCGCTGCATATTCTCCCAAATAGACTTTGGATTTATGACGATCATAGCGATCATAAAACTCCTGATTATTGATAAACCATCCCGGAGTATTATAATAATGTTCGTCCACCATCGGAATCCCCATCCGGGTCGCAAATTCCCAACCTTCTTCGTAATCGGTTCCTTCATAGAACGGACCTACCGTTCCAATCACCGTTACTTCGGGATACTGAGCCTTCACTGCATTAAATATCATGGTAAAACGTTCTTTGAATATATCTGTAATCAAATCCTCATTACCAATGCCGATGTACTTCAAATTAAATGGTTTGGGATGTCCCGCTTCCGCACGCTTCCTACCCCATACGGTCTTCTTTGCATCTCCATTGGCATACTCTATCAAGTCCAGAACATCCTGCACATACTGCGGCATTTCTTCCATCGGGATGCCCCCCTGCTGTCCTCCACAGCCCAATTCACCTTTAGAATGATGGCTGCAAGTACCCGAATTTTGGCAAGGCACGCCTGCCGCCACTACCGGAACAGGTTCAGCGCCCATGTCTTCGCAGAACAGGAAATATTCATGGTATCCCAAACCACGCGTTTGATGATACCCCCACAAATTTCGCAAAGGTTTGCGCGCTTCCAATGCTCCGATAGAACCTTTCCAGTCATAAATATTATCTACACCATCGCCATGCGCCACGCATCCGCCGGGGAAACGGACAAAGCGAGGATGAAGGTCGGCAAGCGTCTGTGCCAAATCGGCACGAAGTCCGTTCTTTCTACCCTTGAATGTGTTCTGCGGGAAAAGGGAAACCATATCGAAAGCAAACTTTCCGGATGCCTCTGGACTGATGGATAACACAGCATCCGCAGCATCTGCCGTTGCCGTCAAGACAGCCTTCTGTTTCTTCCAGTCCTTCGATGATACTTGTAGTGCAGCTTGTGCAACCTCTTTACCTTCTTTTGTTACCAGGCTGATCCTTACCTTCCCGCCTTTTGTTTGATCCAATACTTTGGAAAATATGGAGAAATCATATTTCTCTCCCTGTTTCACCGCAATGCCGTCGAAGCCACTATTCATCAAAGCAGCACCCGGTTGCTGAACAGCCACCACTGCATAATGGGCATTGTTAGGGTGAATCGGATTGTCTGTGCTGATGGACAATGCCGCATTATTTCCCTGTATGCTCCACGCATACGTGCTATTCCAGTTCTTATCTCTGGCACCGTCTTTGGAAGAATATTCAAAGTCACGGTTCTGAACCAGTTCCGCATATAGTCCGCCATCGGCAGCATAGTTTATATCTTCAAAGAAAATACCTATCAGGTGCTCGCTGATGGGTTTAGTCTGTTCTGCTTCTACCTTAATGGTGGCAGTTACCGGTTTTAATCCGGCAAAACGGACAGCGTCTTGTTCGGTGCGCTCATCATTCTGAATATCGCGATATTTCTTATGTTCGGCAAAGCGGATCAGTCGCTCTACTTCCGTATAGAGAACTTTTTGCATATATCCGTTCAAGGTATCTTTTTGCAAGAAGATGGTTTTCGGGATGCCGGATGCCGGACTGAATGCCGCCATGAATTGCGGTTGCCGGCCGTCTTTCTCAAAGTATGTCTGAGGTTTCCATTTCAGCAGATCGGCTGAGGAAGCATGGCCCAGTTCTTTTCCTGTTTCATTCAGTTGCCACAGACAATGCCATATGCCGTCTTTGCCTTTAGACAGGATGGGGTTGATCATTCGTTTTTGTGAACCCCAACGGCCGTAATCGCATTTTATGTAGCCGAAACCGTCGGCAACGCTCAACCATTTGTTTCCATCGGGACTCCAGGCAAATTTCAATCCGCTACGTCCTTCGTCATTGGCTTGGGCATAGGAGAAGATGTAGACTGAATCGGGTTCATTATATACTTTTTCCACTGCGGCAGAGAGGGGTTGTCCTGCTGCCAACAGGGAGGTAATTGCTAAGGATAAGAAAATCTTTTTCATGGTGTTTCTTGTTATTTATTCGTCGTAGGGGCGGATCTTACAGTGTGGGAACAACCTTTTTTATTGTTCCGTCCGCATTAAATTCCATCCGGTCTATACATACCTCGCGATGCACGCCCGGACCTTTTTCGCGTTCTATAAAATTCTTATTGATACGATGATAAACGATATACCACTCATCCGTACCCGGAACCTGTAATACTGAATTATGTGCAGGACCGTAGATTTCTTTTGCAGGATCTTGAATCAACACTATCGGTTTCTTCGCCACCTTGATAGGTCCCAACGGTGACTTGGAAGTGCCGTATGCCACATGATAATTAGGCGAACCGGTATCATCTACCGACCACATAAAGTAATACAATCCGTTGCGATAAAACACGTATGGCGCTTCACGATAAGCATAATCCTTCAAGCTTCCCCCTTTCGGAGTCATCACCGTAATGGTATTTTCTTTGATAGAAACCATATCATCATTCAGTTCCGCTCCTGCCATATAGCCATTCCCCCAATACAGGTAAGGTTTGCCTGATACAGGATCAGTAAATACATCCACATCAATCTGCTGCCCATGCCCTACGGGAGAGCTTGTTATGACAGGATGTCCCAAATCCTTGAAAGGACCGGTAGGAGAATCAGCTATCGCTACACCAATCTGCTTGCCGCCACCGGCAGCAGGATTCCCGCTGAAATAGAAGAAATACTTGTATTTCCCATCCACCAGCTTTTCCTCGATGCACGGCGCCCATGCGTTACCATTCGCCCAAGCAACCTGATCGGATTTCAGATCAAGCATTACACCCTCATCTTTCCAGTCTTTCAAATTATCCGATGAGAAGACAGTGAAATACCATCCTCCCCAACCCGGCTGACCGTCGGTAGTAGAGTAGATATAATACTTTTTGGTCTGATGGGAATACAAGATTTCGGGATCGGCATGAAAACCGGGAAGTATGGGGTTATTGGGAACCTTAATATCTCCCATTTCTTTTGAAGGCCATTTGTCTGTTATACGTTTCAGTTCGCCACGGGTAATGGGAATAATCGTTCCATGACGCGGATGGAAATTCATCTTCACTTCGCTGTCTATCGACTTGAAATTCTTCAGATCAGTGGTTTCAGTAAATTGGTATCTGCCTTTTGTATATACATCGTACATCAGAATATACTTGTCCTGACCAATCAGTTTGAACGTACCCGCCCCCTCTACGGCATCAGTAGTCTGCTGTTTGTAATCGGGTTGTTCTGTCCATTCTCCCGAAGTGAGTGAACGGGTGGTAGCAACCTTAATGCCGTTTCCGTGTCCTTCCGTCTTATAAAAGAGGTGGAAGATACCATCTTTATAAACAATATCGCCATCAATGCACGACTTTTTGTTTTCGGGAATAAAAAGCGGTTTCGGTTCGCCTTCCAAGTCGGTAAAGTCCGCGTTGGCGTATGCGTAATAAATTACGTCCGCACTGTCGCCGTACTTCATTGACCAGTAAACCATGTATTTTCCGGCTTCCGGATCAAAGATGGTTTGCGGAGCCCATACACGTTTCAACTTTTCCTGTCCGGTATAGCGTTTCTGCATATTGATAATGGAATGACTCCAGTTCACCAGGTCCGTAGATTTCAGTAATACCATAGCACGATTGGAATCCCATCCATTGCCCGATACCATATCGGTAACGACCATATAGAATGTCTTTCCATCTTCGCAACGCAGGATATGCGGATCGCGTACGCCACCCGTAGAACTTATTATCTTGGAATCAATAACCGGCTTGTTGTCATTCAATGCCCAATAACTGTATCCGTCCATGCTTACAGCATAGCACACAGCTTCTTCACTGATATGGTTCCCGGTGAAGTATGTAAAGAGATAGGCTACATAATCTTTTTCAGCTACATTGTTATTGTCAGAAGTTGCCTGTTGTGCTCCCACCCACAAAGGTAGCAAACAAGTCAATAGGGAAATAAGAAATTTGTTTTTCATGTTACTAGTTCTAAATATGTTTGATGCAAAGATAAAGAATAGCATCCGATCTTTAGGTATATAAATCTTTCAAAAGGGGGACTTTTTTCGGTCAAAAGTTTCCCTGCCCCGATAAAAGCAGTACCTTTGCTCTCCACAGACTAACATTAGAACAATTAATGAACAACCCAGAACTACAGCGTGCCTGGCAAATTATAGAGAATACCGGCACCCATCTCTTTCTCACAGGAAAAGCAGGAACCGGAAAAACCACCTTCCTGCGCAATCTGAAAAAGCAATCTCCCAAACGTACTGTCGTAGTAGCCCCTACGGGAATAGCCGCCATCAATGCGGGAGGTGTCACCATACATTCCTTTTTCCAGTTGCCATTTGCCCCCTTCATCCCCGATACCACCTTCAATGCCGAACAGAAGCATTTTCGATTCAGCAAAGAAAAGATTAACATCATCCGCAGCATGGACTTGCTGGTCATTGACGAAATAAGTATGGTAAGGGCAGACCTTCTGGATACTATCGACTCCGTGCTCCGCCGATACCGGGACCGATACAAACCCTTTGGAGGCGTGCAACTGCTGATGATAGGCGACCTGCAACAGTTAGCTCCCGTAGTAAAAGAGGATGAATGGAAAATGCTGAGCCACTATTACGAGACCTCTTATTTCTTCGGCAGCCGTGCCTTGAAAGAAACTTTCTATGTCACCATAGAACTGAAACAAGTCTATCGCCAAAGTGACCCTTACTTTCTTTCCTTATTAAATAAGGTGCGCGAAAACAAAGCCGATGCACAAACATTGACTGAGCTGAATCGAAGGTATATCCCCAATTTTCAGCCTTCAAAAGAGGAAAGATACATCCGCCTCACCACGCACAACTATCAGGCACAGCAGATCAATGACCATGAACTTTCCTTGATAAAGGAGCGTACTTTCAACTATACAGCCGAGATAGTGGGAAATTTCCCCGAATACTCCTATCCCACAGAAGAAACGCTGACCTTGAAGAAAGGAGCGCAAATCATGTTCGTAAAGAATGATCCCTCACCCGAAAAGCGTTATTATAACGGAATGATCGGTGAAATTCATTCCATAGATACTACCGGCTTCACAGTCCGTACCAAGGAAAGTGACGAAAATATAGCAGTATTCCCCGAAGAATGGAGTAACAGCAAATACGTGCTGAATGAAGAAACCAAAGAAATAACGGAAGAAATAGAAGGAACTTTCAAACAATACCCCGTAAAGCTGGCATGGGCCATCACCATTCACAAAAGCCAGGGATTGACTTTTGAACACGCCATCATAGATGCCCATTCCGCCTTTGCCCACGGGCAGGCATACGTGGCACTGAGCCGTTGCAAGACCCTGGAGGGAATGGTACTTAGTTCTCCGCTTGCCGTCAATGCCATTATCAGCGACAGCACGGTAGATGAGTATAACCAATACATAGAAAGCCATGTACCCAACGAGAAACAAGTTAGTATCCTGCAACAAATCTACTTTCTGAACTTACTAAGCGAACTGTTCGATTTCTCTCTCATCGCCCGCTACTTCAACGAGCAAGTGCGACTGATTGATGAGCATTTCTACAAGCTCTACCCTCAACTTCTGGCAGAATACAAGAAACAAATCCAGCAGTTTACAACAGAAGTGGTTGATGTCTCCTATCGTTTTCATAAACAATATGAACGCTTGGTGGTACAGTTCCCCGACTATGACACAAATACCGACTTGCAGGCACGTATCATCAAAGGGGCTACCTATTTTGAACAGAACTTGCGCCCGTTCCTAAAACTGGCAGAAGCAACCAACCTGCCTACCGACAATAAAGAACTCAGAAAGAAAGCCAACACCACTTTGGAGAACTTTTGGGATGCCTTGACGCAGAAACTCCAACTATTGGAATATGTAGAAGAAAACGGTTTCCACACCAATGAGTACTTAAAGAAAAAGGCATTTATCATGTTGAGTGAAGATGAGCCTTCCCCCACAGCCACCAAGCCCAAAGAGAAAAGGGAGCGCGCCCCCAAAGAACGAAAGAAAGTGGAAGTGCCGACTGACATTCTGCATCCGGAACTTTATAAGAGACTCACCGAATGGCGTGGAGCAAAGGCAAAAGAAACGGGCATGCCGGCTTATGTTATCATGCAACAAAAAGCACTCTTGGGAATGGTCAATCTATTGCCCGACAGTGCAGAAGCATTGGAAGCCGTTCCTTATTTCGGACGTAAAGGAGTGGAAAAATACGGATTGGAGATATTAGGAATTATTCGGCGATATACAAAAGAAAAGGAAGCATTATAAGAAGAGAAGCAGCGTAAGTTACCACAGACCACACTAATTTTCAAAGATTATCTATATGCTTAATCTCAATCTGTGGTAACTTTCTACGCAGCTCCATGAATCCCATATAAGCGCAGCACAACAATGTAATCTCATAATAGATTTCACTTTTAACTTTCCAGCTAAAAAACACATTTTACTTAGGATTTGCATACAAGTAGAGACTTTCAGCAAATAATAAGGCACAAAAGAGCAACACATATTGAATTAATCTAGCATTATGACAACAGCATTACTTACCCTTTATTAAGTTTTATAATAAAAAACAGCGCTACATATTAATCTAATATAAAATTTAAATGATACATTTGCAACAATCTGAAAGAAAAGAGAGAATTTTAAATCAAGCCTTTTACTAAATTAAACCTTATGAACCTTATGAAATTCTACGAGAAACAAAGGGGAAACTGCGAAAGATCACATGCAATGCTGAAGAAAGCTTCTTTTTATGCATGCCTTTCACTATTTGCCGGAATGGCATTACCCATGCCCTTGTGGGCGTCACAAACAACTGCAATCGTACAACAAAGTGCTAAACAAATCACCGGAACCGTAGTGGATGGTACCGGCACACCTGTTATTGGCGCCAATGTACTGCAAGTAGGAACGACCAATGGTACTATCACAGATACCGATGGTAAATTTACCCTAAATGTACCAGCCGGTGCAAAACTGAAGATTTCGTATATCGGCTACAACGACCTAGTGATCACTATCGGTGGTAATAACAATTACAACATCACTTTGAAAGAAGACACGGAAGCTTTGGACGAAGTAGTTGTTGTAGGTTATGGTACACAAAAGAAAGTAAACCTGACAGGATCCGTAGCTACAATCTCCGCCGAGAAACTGGCAAACCGTACCAGTGCCAATGTCACCAATATGCTGGCCGGACAAATGCCGGGTGTTACTGTCATACAAAACACAGGCCAGCCGGGAGCCGATGCCGGAGTATTACGCGTACGCGGTCTGGGTACGATGGGAGATGCCAGCGCCATGGTGGTAATAGACGGTGTAGAGTCAACGATGAGCAGTGTAGACCCTAATGATATAGAAAATATTTCTATATTAAAAGATGCAGCAGCATCTGCTATCTATGGTGTACGTGCCGCCAATGGTGTAATCCTTATAACGACAAAGAAAGGCAGTAAAGGACGTGCCATTGTATCATATGACGGATATGTAGGTTGGCAAAGCGCTTCACGTATGCCTAAGTATCTGGATTCTTATAATTATGCCGTATTAATGAACGAGGCCTATACCAATGATGGACTAAAAGCTCCGTATGACGATACCGCCCTGGGAAAATTCAAAGATGGAAGTGATCCTGATTATTATCCCAATTCGGATTGGTTGGGAACTTTACTAAGTGAAAACGGTTTGTTCAATAATCACCACCTCAGCATAAAGGGAGGCGGAGACAAGGTAACTTACTCATTGGCTTTTAACTATCACGACAAGGACGGTCTGATAGAAAATACCAATTACAATAAATTCAGTGTACGCGCCAATATTGACGCACAAATCAACAAGCGCCTGAAACTGACAACCAATATGGCTGTATATCGCAGCAATATGACTGCACCTGCCGCCGGTATCAGTAACCTGATGCACTATGCATTCCGCGAAACTCCGGTTACTCCTATCCAGTTGAGCAACGGGAATTATACTTTATTCAAGAATGAACATAACTCCGTAGCATATGCACGCGAAGGTGGTACTTACAAAGAAACCCGCAGCAACTTCCAAGGTAACGCAGGAATGGAACTGGACATTGTAGACGGACTAAAACTGAGAGGTATTGCCGCTACGACTTTCAACCTGACCGATAACCCTACCCACACCAATACTATGACATTCTATCAGGCAGGTTCAGATACTCCGGTGAAACAAACCACTAATTCTATAAAAGAATACGATATCAAAAGCCTGGAACTGAATCTTCAAGCCTATCTGGATTATAACAAAACATTCGGCAAACATACCATTGGCGCTATGGTAGGTTATTCACAAATTTACAAACAGACCCGTTATCTGCAAGCTTACCGCAAGAATCTGCCAAATTCCAATTCGCTGGGACAAATCAACGCCGGTGAAGTAACAGGCCAAAGTACTTACGGAACCGAAATAGAATATGCATTACGTTCTGTATTCGGCCGTGTGAACTATGCCTATGATGACCGTTATCTGTTCGAAGCCAACCTGCGTTATGACGGTACTTCACGCTTCCCGAAAGACAACCGTTTCGGCGCATTCCCTTCATTCTCCATCGGATGGAGAATCTCAGAAGAAGATTTTTTCAAAGCCAAATGGGTAGACAATCTGAAGCTACGTGCATCATGGGGCTTACTGGGTAATCAGGAAACTGTCAATTCAGACGGCAGCAGCAACTATTATCCTTATCAAAATACATATGTATTCGGTTATGACTACAACTTTGGCAACCAATTAACTCCGGGTATTTCTATTTCCAGCCCGATGGCAAACCAAGCTATCACCTGGGAAAAGACAGACCAATGGAATGTGGGTGCAGATGCAGCATTCTTTGGCAATAGGTTGACCTTCTCAGCCGACTGGTTCCGTAAAGAGACACGCGACATTTTGTTGCAACTTCCTGTTCCCAATACCTTAGGCGTAAGCGCACCACTGCAAAATGCCGGAGTGGTACGCAATACCGGTATAGAACTACAGTTAGGGCACAACAACCGTATCAATAAGGACTGGAACTATTCTGTTACCGCTAACTTCAGCTACGTAACCACCAAGATTATAGACTTGAAAGGCGGCGACACTCCGGGACAATCAGTAGGCGACCCATTGTGGACTTACTATGGATATGTATGCGATGGAATCTTCCAGAATGAAGAAGAAATAAAGAACCATCCCACACAGACCATGGGAACTCCGGTTCCGGGTGACTTGAAGTACCGCGATTTGAATGGTGACAAAGTTATTGATAGCAGAGACCGTCAGGTATTAGGTTCTTATTTCCCCAAAATCAATTTTGGCCTGAATCTCTCTTTACAATACAAAGACTTTGACCTCAGTGCCTTGTTGCAAGGAGCTGCCGATGTAAAAAGTGCTCCGGTAGCCGAAATCAGATACGCATTCTATAATGGCGGCAAGGTGACAGAACAACATTTGGACCGTTGGACTCCGGACAATCCCAATGCCTCTTATCCAAGACTGTCTATGAGTGACTCCAAAAACCGTGTTACCTCCAGCTTCTGGATGCAAGATGCCTCTTACGCCAAGCTGAGAAATCTGCAAGTAGGCTACAGCCTGCCCAAGCAACTGATCTCCAAGTACGGAATCAGCCGCCTGAGAGTTTATTGCAGTATCGACAATCTCTTTATGATTTCAGGATTCGATGGAGTTGATCCTGAAGCTATTAGCGGTAACTACTACCCCTTGACACGAAATTATTCATTCGGTGTAAATGTAACATTCTAAACAACTGATAACTATGAGACTAAAATATAACTTTATCGGATTAATATTAGCATGCGGGCTTGGTCTAAGCTCCTGCAATGACAGTTTCCTGGACAGATATCCTACCGACCAACTGTCTGACGCATCTTTCTGGAAAAATGCAGAAGATGCCCAAAAATTTGCCACCGGCATCTACCTTTATTTAATAGAACCGGAAAACCACACCATCATGACCGACTGTTACACAGACAATGCCATCCCGGTACACGTAACAGCCGAACAAGGACAATTATCCGCCGGTACAGCAACATCCAACAATCCACACTTCTTGCAAGTATGGTCTACTGCTTACGACGGAATCCGCCGTTGCCTGGTGTTCTACCAGCATATTGGCGAAGTGCCGATGGATGAAAGCGAAAGAGCGCAGTTGACGGCCGAAGTACAATTCCTGGAAGCATTCTCATATGCCAACCTATTAAAATACATGGGCGGCGTTCCTATCCTAGACCATCCTTTGGAATTGAATGAGAAAATACCTGCCCGCAGTTCGGAAGAAGACACCTATAATTACATCATAGGCTTGCTGGATAAAGCTGCTCCCAACTTGCCCAATATTCGTACCAGTAGCGACCACGGCAAACCCAGCGCCGGTGCCTGCTATGCACTGAAAGCCAGACTGGCATTTTATGCACACAAATATGATGTAGCAGAAACAGCTGCGCGTAAAGTGATGGATATGGGCGTGTATGGTTTGTATGATAACTACGGAGACTTATTTCAACCGGTAGGAGAACTGTGCAATGAAATCATCTTTGACCGCGAATATATTGAAAATCCAAAGAATTCGGATGAGGGTAGTTACATCGGACAGTTCTTTGCTCCCGTCATCATGGGTGGTTGGGAAGCACTGTCACCCACTCAGGATTTAATCGATTCTTACCCTTGTAGAGATGGTAAATCCATCAAGGAATCTCCTTATTATAATCCTGCTGATCCGTTTGCTGACCGAGATCCCCGTCTGGGCTTCTCTGTTTTGTGGAATGGTTCGCAGATAGCAGGCAAAACCTTCGATCTGAAAAATATGGGTGATGGCAGCCACACCCGTACCGGATACTCCATGAAGAAATACATCAATCCGGACAATGACGGCATAAATAACTATGACTGGACTAATTTCATTTATATCCGTTATGCAGAAGTATTGCTGACTTATGCCGAAGCACGTAACGAAAACCTTTCTGCCCCGGATAGTGAAGTATATAGCGCCGTTAACCAAATCCGCCAGCGCCCCAGTGTAGATCTTCCTCCTCTGCCTGCCGGTCTGTCTAAAGACGAAATGCGGGATGCCATCCGTCTGGAACGCCGTTTGGAATTTGCATTCGAAGGTATTCACCTCTTTGATACCCGCAGCTACAAAACTACGGAAAAGGATGTAACCAAGCCCGTGTATGGTGTAAATGCCCAAGGAGAAAGTATCCTTATTGAGACCCGTAAATTCAATCCGAAACGTGACTATCTATGGGCTATTCCTCTGGAAGAAATAGACTTGGCACAAGGTTCACTTGTTCAGAATCCTAATTGGGATTAATGGATAAAAGTATATAGTTTTTCTTCAACTTCTACCCTCACGGTCTCACTATGAAGCTAACTCCTTCATTATGAGAGACTATTTAGTGGTGGTGGCAAAAAAAGAGTGAGGGCAGTGCCCTCACTCTTTTTGGCTTATTTATCCATACTCTATTCATTTACAACTACTTAATAAAGATATGCAACTTCACTACATTCATCCAAAAGCCTGCATTTGGGATGCTTTTTATGCGTATCATCAGCAATATTTGCTTTGCACAATAGGTCAACAAGCTCTCTTTACCTAATATAAATGCTGTTTCATCCCTAGCTTATTGTATAATCACAAGGTGATGTATATCATTGAGTCCCTTCAAATTTACTTAGTCACAGCCGTGACTAACATTAACCACAGCTGTGAATAGACTTAGTCACGGTTGTGATTAGAGTTAATCACAGCCGTGGTGAAGCAAATTCGAAAGGTCGTGAATGGAATATCATATAGACAAAGGATGAAAGAGCATACGATGAAATGAAGGACATTTCAAGACGTTTAAAAAAATATATCAGGCAATTCGGTACAAGACAGGACTTATTTACTGAAAAATGAGAGCATTGCTCTCATCTTTTTGCTTATCTCTCATACTTGCTCTCATCATTAAAACGGCTTGCACATCGGCATTTGAGCCTCAATGATGAGAGCATGAGAGATAAAATGAAAAATAAGGTTTTGCTGGAGAGGACATTTTTTAGCAGAATTGCAACTATAAGAATATCAGCTATCATTTCTACAAGAAGATAGATATAAAAACAGCAAAGGCGCATTTCATCACGAAATGCGCCTTCATCTAATGTTAACTTAACCTAACCTAAAATTCTATTATCACAGTATATTAAACCTATTCTAAAACCTAACTAACCTTTTTACCTATGCAAATATAAGAGGTTTCCCTGAAAGTTATAGGAGTGAAATTGGTCAATATATAGTAGAAATCAGTCAATTAAGAGTGAATGAATCATTTCTTTTATTTTTTGACTAATTAGTAGCCCCTCTATCAAAGAAATCCAGCGTCCAGCTATCCATCCATTCTACATAAGGAGTACCTTCCTGACGGAACTGAATGGGTAACCAAATGTAACGGGCATCACTGGGATGCTTTGGACGCCAGATGTCTGCCATAAAGATAAAGGCATCTTTCTTGCCATCCACTTTCAGAATATAGGTGCTCTGTCCTCCGAAAGTCAGTTCGGCATTCGGTCCCAGACAGGGGTTGGGATGCTGTGTCCAAGGTCCCAAGATAGAAGAAGCAGAAAACATACGGGCTTCATTCGGCGCCCATCCGGTACAGCCGGAGGTGATCATCCAGTAAGTACCGTCTTTCTTGAAGATAGCAGGGGCTTCATTGTGACCGGCAGGAGCTACGCGGACGTATTTTCCGGAATGAGAAAGGTAATCGTCGCTCAGTTCGGCAATCTGCAAAGTCAGGTTTTCTTCTGAGGAGAAGATGTGATAGGCTTTACCGTCATCATCCACATAGAGGGTCATATCGCGGGACATCTGTCCGCCTTCAAAGTCACGTTTTACAATCAAGCCTTTGGCTACGGCATCATGCCATTCGGGAGTCCACCATTTCTCGTAATGCGTTGCGTCCAAGGTATCTAAGGTGGCAATAGCCTGTTCGTCCATATCGGCAGGGTATTTTCCGGGGTTGACGCGTCCCGAAGTTATAAACCGATAAGGCCCTGTAGGGGTATCGCTGACGGCAACTCCGGCACGGGCGGCGGCATAACCTTTGCCTTTCAGTTCCAGATGGAACCACATGACGAATTTTCCGGTCTTGGCGTTGTAGATTACTTTCGGGCGTTCCAAGATGCAGCCGCGGGCAATGTCGCTGCTGTCATTATCGACTACCGGGAGTGCCACGCCTTCGTTCTTCCAGTCGGTGAGATTTTGGGAAGAATAGCACATTACGCCTACCATGGCACTGCTGGTGGTGTCGCATTTGTTTTCGCCAAACCAATAATAGGTTCCGTCGTGGTAGAGTACTCCGCCACCATGGGTGTTGATGTGTTCACCGTTATTGTCCGGCCACAATTCGCCGGAACGGATGGGGGTTAGCGGTTCGCCGGAGCATCCGCAGAGGAGCAACAAGGTAGCTCCTAGTCCTAAAAGGATGTTTTTCATGTTGTTCATAAATAAATTATTTTTCTGATACATTCATATTATATCCACTTACAATGACAGGAGTACAAATTTAAGGAATGAAAAGCAATAAATAAGGATATATATCAAGCAAAATAGGATAGAAAACGGTCAAAAAAAGAAATGCCCACCAAATGATGATGAGCATTTCTTTCTATTATTTACTATTTTACCAACCTGAGTTCTGGTCTAAAACATTTCCTGTATTAGAATCAATCACTGCTTGCGGGAATGGGAATAAATTCCAATTAATAGCACCTGTATAAACCGGATAGTCGGCTATATACATGGCATGTTCCTTTAATTGTTCTGCCGCTATGCCTGATTCCATACGGAGTAATGTACACCATCTTCTTTCCTCAAAGAATAACTCACGTGCACGTTCATCCAGAATAGTATGAATATCCACTTCATTTGCCGGAATTTCATAAGCACATTTTGCACGTTTACGCAATGTATTTATATCAGTCGCCGCTTTGTCTTTATCACCTTCGCGTAAATAAGCCTCAGCACGCAGCAGATAAGTTTCAGCCAAACGGCAAGCATAATCATCACGATACATATTGTCACGGCTACCGTCATATCCGGCTGCTACACCTTCATATCCATAATCATCTACCGGAGCAAACTTTGTCCAGATAGGATAATAACGGTCTATTGATTCCGATGAGATCATATCTTCCGTCACCACCTTGCCATACATACTATGTTTAGTATCCAGACAAACAAACTCACGACGGATATTAGCCGGCGAGTTACGCATATCATCACCATATTTACCTTCCCAAATATCATTAATCACATATTTGGTAGGTGCTGTGAAAGATACTCCTTTGCCACCCAAATAAGCACTGGTATTTCCTCCAGGATAAAGACCCTCGTCAATATTGCCACCCCAAGGACTGGCATTCGCACCGCTTTCGGCATATTCCGACTTCCATTTGGCATCACGCAATACCGGAGAGAAATTACGAGGATAAGCCAAATATTGGTCACCGCCATATTCATGTTTTATTTCCAGATCATTCTGAAGAGTCCATAGCGCCTCAGTATTACCTTCTACATAGTCCAAATTTCCTGCCTGGAATAAGTCAAAGAATACATCTCCATCAGGATAGTAAGCTGCTACTCCACCAATTGTCGAAGTAGAGTTAGGATTGGCACGGGTTCCAAAACGCTCCGTCATCAATGAATGCAACGCCATAACTCTATTGGCGGCAGTGATTGCTTTATCCAATGTAGCCTTATCATTATTTTTGATTGTAGCCAACGCAATATAAGCCTCTGCCAGATAATGATTAGCTGCACCTTGTGCCACACGACCTGCTTCACTGGGATATTCAGGAAGGTTCTCGGTAGCATAAGTCAAGTCGTCAATGGCCTGCTGGTAAGTCTCCTCGTGCGATGAACGAGTAAAATCATAACGAGGAGTTTCATAAAACTGAGTCACTACCGGCACACCACCAAATAACTCTCCTAAAGTGAGGTAAGCAAATCCACGGAAAAAGCGCGACTGAGCGATGAAACTATTCTTTTGAGCTTCACTATCAAAAGTAAGCGTAGAAATGGAAATACCATCCAAAGTTTGGTTACAATAAGCTACCAACATATACATGGCTTCGTAAATGCCATAAGTCGTACCATAGTCCGAAGACCAATTGGCGAAATTCGAAGTACTGCTACTACCTTGACCACAGCGCCAAGCAGGAGCATCCAAATAATCGGCTCCAATACCTTTCAAAAAGAAATTATTCTGAAACCAATAACGAATATGCTGATACTGGTTATCTACACTGGCCTGTACCTGGTCTACCGTATTGAATGAATTTTCCAAGGTATAGATTGTTTCAGGCTTTTCTCTTAAAAAATCATCATCATTACACCCCGTTGTGATACCCAATGACAATGCTGTCAATGCTAAAGCTATATATTTTTTTGTTTTCATTGTTCTTCTATTAGTATGATTTAGAATGATAAATTAACACCAAAAGAGAAAGTACGTGACAAGGGATATCCATATTCGTAACCTGTACCTACCGTCTGCTGAATTTCAGGATCACCGCCATCCCATCCTGTAATGGTAAATACATTTTTGGCTGCTGCATATACTTTCAAATTGCTGATACCCATTTTCTGCACCCAAGGCTGACGGAAGGTATACGAAAGACTCAAATCTTGCAAACGAACAAAACCGAAACCTTGTACAGGCGTGTATCTTCCATCCGTATAAGTTACACTGGGATATTTATTGCTCTTGTTTTCAGGAGTCCACCAACCGTGGTTTAAGTTGTTATCCCAGTTAGAATCACTGGTAGTACGGTATGCATACTGATTCACTTGACGTCCATAACCGTTACCGCCGAAGATGCCTGTGAACAAGGCATACAATTCAAAGTTCTTATATCTTAACGTATTAGAGAAACTCATGCGGAAGTTCTCTTTGGTATATCCTAAGATAGTACGGTCATCGGCTGTAATCTTTCCATCTTCACTGCCGTCCAGATTGGCAAACTTGGCATCACCCGGTTTTGCACCGTTGGCTTCCATATATTCTGTATCATCTTCCTGAACAATACCAATATTCTTATATCCATAAATAGCTCCTAAAGACTTACCGATGAACAACTTGTTATTAATATCATCTTTTCCGTCACCATAAAGCTCAGCCAATTTATTACGGTTCAGATAGAACGTCAGACCGGAAGTCCATTCCAAATCTTTATTTCTGATATTCACGGTACTTAGGTTCACTTCTATACCCCAGTTGTCAACTTGTCCCATTGTTGCTTTCATGCTCTTCAAACCATTTGCCATCACCGGAATAGTGCGATCAAATATCTGGTTGGTAGTCTTTGAGAAATATCCGTCAAAATCAACATGGATACGTTCATCCAACAAGCCAAGTTCAAAACCATAGTTAAAAGAAGAAGTTTCTTCCCAGCCTAAATCCACATTACCTATCTCGGATACGCGCTGAGCCCAATGCAGCACAGACGGATTACCAAAAGGAATGCTATATCCGCCATTCTGGCCCAAAGCAATCTTTGACAATGTTTTATATGGATCTAAAGACTGGTTACCGTTCTTGCCCCATGAAGCCTTGAACTTTAAATAGCTGATAGCCTTAATAGCTTTTATAAATTGCTCGTTTGACGCAGTCCATGCAACACCTACTGCCGGGAAATATCCCCATTTGTTATCTGCACCGAATACAGAAGAACCATCACGGCGTAGAGAGAAACTCAAATGATAGGTATCATCATAATTATAACTGATACGTCCTAAATAACCAATATTGTTGTGAGTCCATTTCTCTATATTCGTAATCTTCTGCACAGCAGCATAAGTAAGACCATTGTAACCCAACTCTGTATTTCCCAAAGCAGAGAAATCCGAACCAGTCATCTTATGATAAGCATAATTCTTTGAGTCACGAGTATATACATAGGTTAAATCAAGAAAATGCTTGCCAAACTGGTGATTCCAATTCAAGATATTATCCCATACCCAAGAAGTGTATTTCTTACGTTCCATATACCCGTTAGCTTGTGACAACAATTTGGACACGGCAGAAGGTAAATAATCATCTTCGGTTGCATTTTCTTTAATATAATTGCCTTCGTGAGTGAAATAATCACGCTCTATGTTTTCAACTGAATACGCACCGTTCATACGGAATGTCAGACCTTCAATCCAAGGACATTTAATCAAAAGATGCGCCTTCATGTTAGTAGTCTGATAGGTATCGTGGTCATCAATCGTATTGCTTCCTACTTTCCACAATGGATTTACCATATAAAGACCTTCTTCACGCGGAAATTTATTCAGCTCTCCGTTAGAACGATAAGCCTTACCATAAGGAGTCAAACGGGTAGCCCAATAAATATCTCCACCGCCAAGAGTTACACCTGAATAGTCATTAGTTACATAATTCATCTGTCCACCAACCTGCAACCAATCCGTAATATCTGTTTGGATCCGTGCGTTCAAAGCCACACGGTTATAATCATCACCAATTGTAATACCTTCTTGGTCTGTATAAGATGCCGACATAAAATAATTCATCTTCTCGGTAGCACCGGAGATAGAAGCCGAATAATTCTGCATGACACCTGTACGGGTAATTAAATCCATCCAGTCCGTAGTATTTCCATTCTTCCAGTTTTCATATTCAGCAGTTTTCATCCAGGTAGGATCTGCATCTTCAGCCAATCCTTGAGAAAGATTCACCTTACGAACATAATCTTCCGGACTCAACAAATCTGGTTTGCCAATAGGATCGGAAATAGCCAGTGAAGCGTTGATGTTAATGACCGGTTTACCCAGTTTACCTTTTTTAGTAGTAATCATTATCACACCATTTGCAGCCTGAGAACCATATGCAGCCAGTGAAGTAGCATCTTTCAACACACTCATACTTTCGATAGTAGCCGGATCTATATCACGGAAACTCCCCATATAAATCACACCATCCATGACAATCAGCGGATCAGACCCTCCTTTTACCGATTTCTGTCCACGTACCATCAGGCTAGGTGCCTGACCGGCTCCCTGTTGCTGTGAAACGGTAATACCTGTAGCCGTACCACGCAAAAGGTCCATAGCATTAGAGGTCGGCATTAATGCCAACGGAGAGTTTTCCGCCTTTACAGTAGATACAGAGCCGGTAAAGTTTTTACGCTTCTGAGTACCATAGCCAACGACTACAACCTCTTCCAACATCTCCGTATCCTCTTTCAACTGAATATCCATCGCTTTACCAGCAGCTGCTTTCACTTCCTGCGTTTGATAACCAATGTATGAAACGACCAAAGTTGCCCCCGGAGCGACATTTAATGTGAATTTGCCATCAAAGTCCGTAATAGTACCATTGGTAGTACCCTTTTCCAAAATACTGGCACCAATGACAGGTTCACCGGCAGAGTCTTTGATTACACCCGAAACGGATTGTTTCTGTTGCTGAACAGACTGCACAAAAGCATCTGTATTTTCAGCCATCACACTAAGCGGCTGAGTTGCAACGAAACCTGTGCAGAGCAATAAGGCAGTAAGCGCCTTTCGATTTCTTAAGAACGAGTTTGATTTCATCGTTTTTCTGTTTATTAGATTATTATAAGGTGATTAATTATCTATCCATACGATGAAGATTCTTTCATTATTAAAGTATCTTCATTTCAAGAAATTGGTTAACTTTATGTCTTCATAAGCACTAGAGAATTTTTGTTGATTTAGATTTTCAGTGCAAATATAAAAGGTGTTATCGAATCTAAATGAATAAAAACCGTTCATCAAGCATAGAAAAATTGTTCATAACGAGTTTTTAGTAGCTTATTGCCGAATTCTTATCTGCCCCCAAAGACGCTATTTCAAAGAATTGTGCTAATTTTGTGACAGATAAATACCACTTACTTTATGAGAAGCACATATTTATTATTACTGGGATTATTATCGATCCTATCGGTATCGGCACAACCTTATACCATCAAACGCCTGGGAGTGGAAGATGGAATGTCAAGCAATTATGTGGTTAATGTAACCCAAGACCGAAAAGGATACATCTGGATAGCAACTGAGTCAGGAGTCAATAGATTCGACGGACGCCAATTCAGCGTATATACCAAAAATAATTCAGGATTAAGCGGTAATGAGCTGAATGCAGTACTTGCAGATCCCTACGAAGACAAAGTATGGATAGGAACACAACGTGACGGACTTTGCTATTTTGATTATGAGACCGAAACAATTTCCCGCATTACTCCTTCAGAAAGTTATATGCTCAGCAATGATATTACCTACTTGTCCATCGCAGCAGATAGCGGACTATGGATAACGCATTATCATTTCGGAATAGACTACTATAACCGGAAAACCAAACAATTCATACCTTATTCATCTACAAACGTACAAGGCTTGGAAGGCAACAACTGGGTATCAATGGACGATGGAAAAGGAAACCTTTATATAGGCCATCACCTCAGAGGATTAAGCATTGTTTCTTTAAAAAACCGTACAACAAAGAATTATCAACATGACGATAACAACCCTAACAGCATCCCCAGCAATGAGGTACGCGCACTCTGCATAGACAAGAGCCAAAACGTATGGGTAGGAACAGATAAGGGACTCGCACTATTCAACCCGCAAACCGAGAAATTTATAACCTTCAAGCACATGGATGGGAATGAACATTCCTTGCTATCCAATCAAGTACTGGACATCAAACAAATGAGAAACGGCACCTTATGGATTGGCACCAACATGGGAGGAATAAGCATCTTGAACCTACAAGAGAATACATTTATCACCCCCGAAAATATTACTTTCTCCAATATCACCGTGACCAGTGACAACCACGGTCTGTCAGGTCCCAATGCACGGAGCATTATACAAGATTCTTTCGGAAACATCTGGATAGGCAACTACCGTGGAGGAATTGATTTTATCAGTTATGCACAGCCCATATTCAGCACCATACCTTATACTACCGAGAAACAAGGAAAAATAAACAATAAGCAGGTATGGGGATTATGGGCTGAAAGTAACCACCAAATATGGCTGGGAGGAGAAGGAGAACTGGGAGTATATCAGAAAGGACAAAAAATAAAAACATTTACTTTGCATGAAGGCAAATTACATCCACAGACACATATCAACGTGATTTATCAAGACAGAAAGCAACGTCTATGGCTGGGGACATACAAAAACGGAGTATTGCTTTATACACCCAAAGACGGAAAGATAACACGCATTGGTGATAAAGAATCGGATTTTCTGGATATATGCTACTTTTACGAAGATACGGATGGCAAGATATGGCTCGGCACACAAACCGGCATATACTCCTCTAACGGGAAAGACTTGATTTATGAAAAAGAACTGAACGACCAGTTGCCCGACATCATGGTACATGGCATCCTAAGGGATAAAAACGGCAAATTGTGGGTAGGTACGTTTGGCAAAGGCGTTGTAGTCTTTGATACGAACAATAAACAGATACTGAACTTCACCACAGAGAATGGCTTCCCCTCCAACGCCGTGAACCACATGATGACAGATTCACGTCAGCACATATGGGTGGCAACACGCGAAGGTATTGCAGTCTTTAAGGATACAAGCCGGCCGGAGAAGTTTGAGATATTCGGAGCCAATGAGGGTTTGGAGAATACACAAGTGCGCGCCATACAAGAGGATCATGACGGACATATCTGGATAAGTACCAACGGCGGCATTTCACGCCTGGACGAGAATGCAAAGAAATTCTATAATTACAATCATCACGACGGTGTGCCTATGGGTGACTTTATGGATGGTTCCACTTGTATCTCCCCCGATGGAATATTGTATTTCGGTTCACAGAACGGGGCTTGCTATTTCAACCCACGGGAGTTGTCATCGCCAAGGGATGTGTCGCCCGTCACCATTACGCAGTTCTTTATCTACAATAAACAAATGGAGAACAAAGACACGGAACGCCCCATTCCCACTACGAAAGGAAAGGTGGAACTACCTCATGACCAGAATACATTCAAAATCTCCTTTAATGTGCTGGATTATACACAAAGTTCCCAACTGGAATTTACCTATATGCTGGAAGGACTGGAGAACGCATGGTATAGCACGCAAGGAGATAACCAAGTGATATTCCGTAATATCCCTCCCGGAAAGTATGTATTTAAAGTGAAAACACGTTTCCGCAACCAGGAATGGGATGAGAAAGCAGCTACACTGACCGTAGTTATCAACCCTCCCCTTTGGCTCACTTGGTATGCCAAACTGTTCTATGCATTGCTATTTGTCTTTGCACTCTATGCCTTGCTGCGTTTCTACAAGCGTAAGCTGGATTTGGAAAGCTCCCTGGAAGTAGAACGCAAAAAGAGTCAGAATGAACAGGACTTGAACAACGAGCGCCTGCGTTTCTACACCAATATCACCCACGAGTTACGCACTCCGCTTACCTTAATTTTGGGGCCATTGGAAGATCTGCTGAGCGATACTACCCTATCCCCCAAACATGCCAACAAAATAAGTATCATACATGATAGCGCCACCCGCCTGTTGAACCTGATAAACCGCATTCTGGAATTCCGCAAGACGGAAACACAGAACAGAAAGTTGGCTGTAGCAAAAGGCGACCTGTCGCAACTGGTGCAGGAAATAGGATTGCGCTACAAGGAATTGAATCCTAATAATAAGGTAGAATACCATATCAACATAGAAACCCGAGAAACCGAACTGTTCTATGATGCGGACATGATAACCAGCATACTGGACAATCTGATGAGCAATGCCGCCAAATATACCTCGGAAGGAGAAATCACACTGACTCTGCGCTCGGTAGAAGAAGCACAGATAAAGTACACCGAAATTAGCGTCAGCGATACCGGTCATGGCATTGATGCGGAAGCGCTTCCACATATATTCGACCGCTACTATCAGGCAGAAAGTAAGTTCCAGGCATCGGGTTCGGGTATCGGACTGGCATTGGTAAAAGGACTGAGCGAACTGCACGAAGGCATTCTAAAGGTAGAAAGTACACCGGAAGTAGGAACCACCTTCACCCTGCGTCTGTTGACGGAAAACACCTATCCCAATGCAGCACATACGCAAAGCAAAACAGGAAAGAAAACAACCGAAGCCGAAGAAGGAGCAATAGCAGACAGCACCGCAGACGGGCACCCCATTGTATTGGTAGTAGAAGATAACGCCGACATACGGGAGTATATAAAAAGCTCATTTGCCGATATATACGAAGTGATTACCGCCAAAGACGGCAAGGAGGGATGGGAACTGGCGCAAAGCAAGATCCCCAATGTAATTGTAAGCGACATCATGATGCCCATTATGGATGGTATCGAACTCTGCAAACTGGTAAAAGATGATATGCGTACCAGCCATATCCCCGTCATCCTGCTCACCGCCAAAGATTCCCTGCAAGACAAAGAAGAAGGATACGCTTCCGGTGCTGACTCTTATCTGACGAAGCCATTCAGTGCCAAGTTGCTGCACAGCCGCATCAACAACTTACTGGAAACGCGCAAGAAAATAGCCTCCCAGTTGGCATTGGCAGACACCCAGCCTAAACAGGAAAGCGCCGTAAATTCTTTGAACAGGCTGGATAACGAGTTCTTGCAGAAGATCACCCAGATAATAGAAGACAATCTAGAAATGGAGAAGATGGATATTGCCTTCATTGCCGACAAAATGTGCATGAGCCACTCCACCCTCTATCGCAAGATTAAAGGACTGACGGAAATGTCTGCCAATGAGTTTATTCGCAAGGTGAAGATGCGCAAGGGAGCGGAACTGTTGCTGTCCGGAGAATATACCATATCCGAAATTGCCTACATGATAGGGTTCAGCAGCGTGGCTTACTTCCGCCAATGCTTTAAGGATGAGTATGGAACAGCTCCTTCGGACTATGTAAAACAAAGGGGATAGAATACTTATCAGCGAGAAACCTCCGGACAGGAAAGAAGAATACTGATCACCTCGGCATAATTCTTCTTGCCGGAAGGAATCTGATTCCCTTTCAGAAACCAATCATAGATACAGTCCTGCAATTCACCTATCAGCGGGCTGTATCTTTCTTTCCAATAAGCGCGTTTCTGCTCGTATTCCTCTACTATTTCGGGACGGATTGTCTTTACCCACTCTTGAAACTCATCTTCGGGCAATAAGTAAGAAGCATTAATCAGCACATAAGGCAATAAACCGAAATATCCACTATAACGCATCTGTGGAGAAGCGGAATGTATGCACACCTGGTAAGCCCAATAATTCGCCTCCGCCTCATTGCTGACACCCAACAGATGCGATAATTCATGGGCATAAGTAAAAGGTAACTGAGTGGGAAGCAGATCCTTGTTTAACTGGGATTCTGCAAAGAAAGGCCCCATAGACCCCAGCACTCCCACGCCCGAATATAGCGGAGTAAATGTGAAGAATTTAGGTTTCTGATAATCCTTAGGTTTTACCAGCCCGAATGTCTTAGGGACTCGACGATAGAAATCTTTTATCTCCTGATCCATTCTCTTAGCATCCAAGTTCATATCGGCGATATAAGAATGATTCAGGCTATCGGTATATGCATTCAGAAATTGCAGAAAGGCTTGTTCTTCATATTGTGCCGGAGGAACTTGCGCACGGGTATAAATATTATAACGGAAATAGTTCAGCCCCCAGCCCAGATAGAACCAAATGTACACCCAAACCAAGAGCTCCACTTCCCTACCCAAAATCGTTTTCCATTTCTTCCCTTTGCGACGCTTCACTATGGGGTAAATAATCATCCACAGGATAATGCCTATGACCAATATTTCTTCTAAAGAGAAAGGAAACACAGAAGATACTGCCGACAGGATCACAGAAGAAACAGGATAAACAGATCGGGCATATCCTTCTGCCAAAGAAGGATTGAAACGGCAAAGCACAATGAAAAGAAGCAATATCAATGGCAATGCATATCTGAGAATCTTGAAAGCTTTCACTCTCATGGCAAGAAGTTTCTTTTTCATGAATGCAAAGCTAGCACATTTTAAAGAAACATCACCCGTGGGGGCGGAATATTTTCCGCCTGAGTGCATACACCAACCACCTGCTACAAACAAATGTGCCTAACACCCACTGTAGGGGCAGATTGAATCTGCCCGATAACATCCGAATGGTGTATTTGTGAATGTATTCGGGCGGATTCAATCCGCCCCTACAGTGAACTATCAGAACAAATCCCAAGTCCGTATATCATCCCCCCAGTGATGATCCTTCGGGAAAGGTTGTCCTCCCCATGCCTTTGCCTGCGTACAAGGCTGGGCAGCATCCGTCCAGAAAGGATGCGCTGCCGGAAGCCCTAGAGGCAAGAATGCCAACGAAGTCATATAAAGGCTGCCATTGTTAGTGTACCAATCCGCCACATTAGGCTGTCTGCCTGCAAAGCCGATGGTAAGAAAACCGGCTTCATTAAAATTCTCAGTATTATCATACATACGATGCATAACCGATGTAAGCGCAGCACGCACCTGCCCATTCGTCACTCCCTCAGGAAGCTGCTGATACCACGCCATCAACGCCAACGGCTGCATGGTAGCCAAACGATAAGGTATAGAACGTCCGAATACCGGGAAAGTACCTTCGGGCGAAATAAAGCGTTCCAGTACCAGACTGAACTTCCGGGCACGCTTCAACGCACGGTCATAATATTTTCCATAATGAATGCGCGTATATTTCCCCGCATCCTTCATTCCTTGCAAAGTCTCCAGATACATGGGATGGAACACATAACTACTATAATAATCGAAAGCAAAAGACGGACCATCGGCATACCAACCATCACCCGTATACCATTCTTCTACTTTACGGATAGCAGAATTGATGCGATATTCGTCACACTCCGCCCCTGCTTTCGCCAGAAAACTTTCGATAGTGGAGGAGAAAAGCAACCAGTTGGTATAAGGAGGATCTACACGGCGCAACTGGGTAAATTCTTCAACGTATCGCTTCTTGGTAGTCTCATCCAGCGGAACCCAAAGCTGATCGTAAGCACGTAGGAAACTTTCGGCTACGTATGCAGCATCCACCAAAGCCTGACCATGACCTCTCCACAACAAATAATCGGGATTCTGAGGATCTACTGCATTGGCATAGCTCTTTAGCGCCCACTCACGGAGCTGTTTGCGCATCTTCCCTTCTTCACTATGATCATCAGGCAGAGTGAGCCAAGGAGCTACGCCTGCCATCAGTCGCCCAAAGGTTTCCATGTAAGCCACTCCTTTGTTGCGCCCGTCCCAGTTGGGGCTGACTTCTACCAACATATTCTTTTTCAAGTTCCCTTCCGCCATATTGCTAAGCACGGGAGCAGCCATTTTATAAAGCAGATTGCACCAGTAAGCGCGGTCTTCGTTCCGGGGAGCTTCCAGATAGCGCACGTATTCGCAAGCGGCCAACAGGAATGCACCCACACCGAAATTCGCTTCCGAGTCGGCATCTACCACTTGTCCCGGAATGGCTTTCTCACCGATGGGTTGCACATAGCCCACTTTACCACTCTTTTGCAAGGCGGTCTTTTTCAGGTAATTCCATGCTTTGTCTACTACGGGTTTATAAGTGGTTTCATCCAGGTATCCGTTGTTTATACCCCACAGGAGGCCGTAGGTAAAGAATGCCGTACCGCTGGTTTCCGGTCCGGGAGCATGGGCGGTATCCATCATGCTGCGTGTCCAGTATCCTTCGGGCTGCTGGGTATCGGCTACGGCTTTAGAGAGTTTCAAGTATTTATCTACAAAGAAAGAACGATATTTGTAATCGGCAGGAAGGTCTTTCAGCACTTTTGCCAGTCCCGCCAAAACCCAGCCGTCACCACGTGCCCAAAAGTCTTTCTTGCCATTGGGAGTTTTGTGTTGGGGATAGACGTATTTGGCATCACGATAGTAAAGACCGGTTTCCGGGTCTAGCATAATGCTGTCCGAATAAGTAATGTATTCGTAGAGTTTATCCAAATACAAATGGTTTCCGGTTACTTTGTAAAGTTTGGTCATGACGGGCATCACCATGTAGAGGCCGTCGCTCCACCACCAATAGTCATGCCGGGGGGTACTCATTTCGTACTCCATTACTTCGCGGGCACGGGCTATCTTATAATTGTCGGGAAGGATGTTATACAGATCTATATAAGTCTGGAAACATACTTGGTAGTCGCCGAAAAGCACGTATTCATCGCTCTCTCCATAAGAGTATTTCCATTCGGATTTGTTTCCGTTCTTGGCTCCTTTCCATTCATTGTGCTTTGCCCAAGCTTCGGAATAGGCGCGGTAAGTTTCATTACCGGTCAGGAAGTAGGCTTCCATGTTTCCGGTGTGATAGGCGGCGTTATCCCAAAATGAACGTACTTCGGGCTTATTGTTGGTCTGCCAGTAGGTGTTTACTTTGTCGATAATCCCTCTTACTTCTTTGGCCTCGGAGGAGGGACTAGCTGCGATACCCTGCATGGACAGGAACAAGGCGCCTGCACAAAGAAGGGTTTGTTTTAGTAAGTTGTTCATAACGTTATTATGTTTTTTATTGATGATATTTCATATTGTCCACCTCCAACACATACACCGTCTGCGGTTCCGTCTTCACCATCTTTTCACCATCCCCTTGGCGGGTATCCTGTACATAGAGATGAAGCTGTTTCTTCATCTTCCACAACTCCGTATCATGGCTGGGTTCCCAAGCATTTACAGCAAAGTCCGTCAAATCCTTCACATGCCATTCTCCGAATTGCACATCCTTTGTATAATACATAGAGACCTTGCTCCCCCGTTCCTCGTCACGGAAAATATAATATACCTCTCCATCATCCACCACCATCCGGGGACGGGAAATAGGAATCATCTTCGTCCCTCCCCCTTTCAATGAGAAAGGAGTACGGCGGTCGGACACCTGCCGGTTATGCCAGGTCACGCCATCATGCCACACGATGCGATATTGGGGAACATCACTATCGGGACTGCGCCAGTAAGTAGCAATATAAGGATGGCCGCCCGCATCAGTGCTCATGCTGGTCTGATTGATCAATTCTGCATTCTGGGGAATACGGCAGGCATATTCGGCATTACCCAGGCGAATGGGAAGCGTATATGGAGTACCATTGGCTTTATACCAAGTTTTTCCGCCATCCGAGGAACGTGCATAACAGAGGTCATGATTCGTTTCCACGTGCCAAGTCTCGCGCCATACCCACGAGAGGTGAATGGTTCCTGCGGGATCCACATAGAGTTGCCAGTAAGCATTGCGTTCATTCTCCCCATCAATCAATACATCCTGCACACGTTCCCATTTACGGGCTTTCAAGTCGTAACGGTTCATTACCAAATTGCCGCGCCCCGACACTCCGGAACGATAGACAAACAATAAGTCTCCGTTTGCCAAAAGATAAAATTCGGGATAAGTCACATCGTCTTCCTCATTTCCCAGCATCGGTTCTTTGTCTCCCAATACCAATGTATCGGGGGCTATGCTGCGACAATAATTCAGTTGTTGCCCGTGATGGTCGAAAGCCAGATGCAGATAGCCGTCGCCATCTACCATCATGCTGATAATGTTGTGGGCATCTTTTACATTTCCTTTGTATTGAGAGCGTTGCAGTATCCAGTCGGCAGTGCCCAAGCGGCGTTTGCCTACAGTCAGATAGCCGTCGCCATCATAATAGGAAATGTATTGCACCTCTCCATGGGTTACAATGGAATTATTTCGAAAGACAGTAGTGTTTACTGAGGTACTGCTAAATCCTTTTCCCACTTCAACCAGGCGTTGGGCACGGATGGGAAAAGCAAGGCAAAAAAGCACGGTTATTAGAAATAAGTTCTTCATAGCATTTTAATTGATAACGATGCAAAAGTAACTTATTTCTCTTATCATGAGGTTTAATAATTCGGCATGAAAGAGTAAGAAAACGGTCAAAAACGGTTATTAGACGTATTTTGAAGAGAAAATAGCAGGAATTGGAGAGAATCTTTTCCCGTAGGGGGATGTGTCAAAACAAAAAATAACTATTATTTTTCTGTAGGGGCAGATTGAATCTGCCCGATAATAATTCGCTTTGCGCATTCGGGCGGATTCAATCCCATAGCCGTCAATCTAAGTTATAATTCAGTGAATGATTGTTAAAAAGGCT
>ERZ791737.202-NODE-202-length-72974-cov-97.680879_pt1 | contig 72974 bp, 46 predicted proteins | sample MGYA00510042_ERZ791737 | MGnify/ENA primary metagenome ERZ791737 (study PRJEB30046, sample SAMN00791965) | human gut metagenome | study: EMG produced TPA metagenomics assembly of the A metagenome-wide association study of gut microbiota in type 2... | reverse complement strand
CGGATAAGTTCTTGAGATACTTATCCGGCTTTCTCTATTTATCACGTTATATTTAGAAGTATGATAACGAATAATTGTTTTGTATTCTTATTTACTTTGCTCCTGTTATTTTATCCATTTTGCAAAATATCTTCTTTTTCCGGGGCGGTAGGTTCTTCCCTTTGCAGAGGGTTCAACGGATTGAAATAGTAAATGCCCAAAGTATCCAGATAGTTCAGAAATAAGGGAAGACGTTGCATAAAAACACTCCATTCTTTACTTCTGCAAGGAGTCCAAGCAGCCTCGGCAAGTCCTATTAAACGGGGAAATACCATAAAGTCCAGCCTCTTTTCATCTGCTACTTTTTCTGTCCATAGGGACATTTGCATGCCCATTATCTGGTTTTCATATCCTTTGAACAAATGGGAAATGGATTCCGGGAAGTGATAAACGTTTTCTAATGGGTTGTATCCATTCCACTGGCGTCCTACATGGTGGGAAGCGTGTTGTATAAAGTCGGCATACATGGGGCGGCGGGGAGTCAATATGACACGATAACCTGATTCCAAGGCTTTGAGTAACTGATATTGGCGGTCATGCCTCCACCACATCACCACTGCTTGTTTGGGAGATACTTCGGCGTCTACTATTTCGTCCCAACCGATCATTGTTTTTCCTTTTGATGCTATCAGCCCGGCAATGCGGCGAATGAAATAATGTTCCAGCCCTTTCACATCCACCAGATTCTTTTCAGCTATAAATTGCTGAATGTCGGGGTCGGTAAACCAACTTTGATTGCCATAATGCACTTCATCACCTCCTATATGTATATAAGGAGAAGGAAACAGGGTAATCATTTCGTCTAATACATCGCTGATGAACCGGTACGTTTCTTCCTTGCAGGGGTGGAATGTGAAACCCTGCCAGCGACCTTCGCCTCCACCGGAAACTTCGGGATAGGCGCGGCAAACTGCTGTGGCATGCCCCGGCATATCAAATTCCGGAACTATCATGATATGGCGCTCTGCCGCATAGGCTACTATTTCCTTTATATCTTCCTGTGTGTAGAAAGCTGCGGCAGCCCGTGGACTGTGATAATTGCCAACAGCGCCTGTCTGTGTCAATCTGGGGTATTTCTTGATTTCTATTCTCCATCCGGGTTCGTCCGTCAAATGCCAGTGAAATACGTTTAGGCGCAGAGAGGCCATGATGTCAAGGTATTGTTTTACTTTCTCTTTGCCGAAGAAATGGCGGCTTTCATCGAGCATGAAACCGCGCCACTGATAGGTTGGCACATCATTTATAGTGCAACAACGTAATCTTCCTTTTCCGAATCGTGCCAACTGTAGCAGTGCCTCTTTTGCATGAAACAGACCACATGCCGAGGAGGAAGATAGTTGGATTGTATCGGGTTTTACTTGTAAATGGTATCCGCCGTCGGGTATTGATGAATCGGATACTAGAGAGAAAAGGATTACATTGGGAGTTTTTCTGTCGGTAAGGGGGAGGGATTGAATTGTTTGTTTGAAAGTATCTGCCAGTTTCCTTGCATATTCTTCATCACCCGATATTCGGGTGGAGGTGCTGAGGGAGAATTCACCCTGTCTGCGTTGCATATCGGCTGGTGTGGGAAATAAGGTTTGAGCATATGAAAAGGCTACTCCTTCAATGAATAATAATGTGAGGATAAAGAGTTTTTTCAGTTTGTTTTTCTTGTTCATCGTTTTGTTTGTTTTACCGGTTAACTACTTGTAAGACACAAAAATACATGAAAAACTTCTATATTACTTCTTTTTTGTATAAAAAATAAGACTGCTCTGTTTCCAAAGCAGCCTTATCTATCTAACTGTAATTTAAATCTTTAAGTAAGTATGGTTGTTACTTTACTTTGCAACCATACATTAATGCGGCATTCATTTCAATGCCTTTCACGCATTCTTTAAGAACATCTTTCATTCTTTTCATACTGTTATCCTTTCTCTCTTGGTTAAAAAAAACGGGGAAGTTTCTTACTTAATCCCTATGCCCCAGGCTCTTACTTCGTTTTCGCCCATCAGAACCAGAGCTTTCTTAAAAATACTTTTTACCTTTTTCATAATCTCGTTATCCTTTCTTTTTATGTTTTACAACACAAAATTACGCTGTTTTGTTCTAGCTTGTACTCCTATAAGGGTGAAATATACACTAAAGGGTCAAATTCTTGACCTGCATCAAGAATTTGACCCTTTTTATGAAATAGTTGTTTCAGAAGCCTAGTTTCTTGAATTCGTTCTCGAAGTTAGGCGTAAATATTTCTTTTCCTATATTGGCTCTTATCTCATCCAATGACCAAAAGCGGCCTCCGTCCAGCTCGTCGCTTGGTGTGATGGGACCGTCGTAAGTGGTTTTGTGTGAGAAAACTAACTCTTTTTCGCGGGCTGATTCAAATACATAGCTTGTCAACAGTTCGGGGGTAAAGTCGGTGATGCCCAATTCTTCCTGTACTTCACGTTTCAAGGCAATTTCTACGCTTTCGCCTAAGTCGATGTGTCCGCCTACGGCCGTATCCCACTTGCCGGGCTGGATGTCTTTCCAATCCGGACGCTTTTGCAGGTAGAGTTCACCTTTGCTGTTGAACACATGGAGATGGACCACGGGGTGAAGCTGTTTGCTTCCGCTATGGCATTCTCCCCGGGTGGCAGCTCCTATGATGTTTCCCTGTTCGTCTACGATAGGGAACATTTCTTCTTTGTTGTCGCTATTCATCTTTGCTTCTTGTTTTATGCTTCAAGATGCAAAGATATTAATAATTCACCTGATGCCGCTTTAAAAAAGCAACCGTTTTATGTATTTCCTTATACATCACAATATCTTCTTTAATGAAAGGCACCTCGTTGCGATAGACAGAGAGGAACTTTTCAATATAAGGAGAACTTTTTAGCGGGCGGCGGAAATCCACACCTTGTGCGGCGTTCATCAGTTCGATGGCAAGGATGTGTTCCAGATTGTCCATCACTTTGTATAGCTTGGTGGCGGCATTGGCGCCCATGCTCACGTGATCTTCCTGTCCGTTGCTGGACACGATGGAGTCGCTGCTGGCGGCATAACAATACATCTTGTTTTGGCTCACCATGCTGGCGGCGGCGTATTGCGGTATCATAAAACCGGAGTTCAAACCGGGATTGGCTACCAGAAACTCAGGTAGTCCGCGGAGTCCCATAATGAGTTGTGCCACGCGGCGCTCTGAGATATTTCCCAGTTCTGCCATGGCTATGGCAAGATAGTCATAGACCAGTGCCAAGGGCTGTCCGTGGAAGTTACCGCCGGAAATAATCAAGTCCTCATCCGGAAATATGGTGGGATTGTCGGTGACCGAGTTGATTTCAGTCAGCAATACGGAAGCCACATGGTTGATGGCATCTTTGGTAGCGCCATGCACCTGCGGGATGCATCGGAAGGAATAAGGATCTTGCACATGCTGTTTGTGTTGTGCTATGATTTCACTGCCTTCCAGTATTCTGCGAAAAGCGGCTCCGGTTTCTATTTGTCCTTTGTGTGGGCGCATCTGTTGGATGCAATCCATGAAAGGATCAATGAGTCCGTCAAAAGCCTCTAAGGAAATAGCGGCAATAAGGTCGGCTTTCTTGGAAAGGCGGAAGGCTTTCAGGATGGCATACACGCCGTTGGCACTCATAAACTGGGTACCATTGAGCAAGGCCAGTCCTTCCTTGCTTTTCAGTTTTACGGGTTCCCAGCCAAATTCATCGAGCACGCTGATGGCTTCGCACCGTTTACCTTTATAATATACATCGCCTACTCCGATAAGCGGAAGAAAAAGATTTGCCAATGGCGCCAGGTCGCCGGAAGCACCCAGTGAACCACGGTCATAGACAATGGGCATTACATCATTATTAAAGAAGTCGATGATGCGTTGCACGGTGATGACTTGCACGCCGCTGTGTCCCAGTGACAGGGCATGGGCTTTCAACAGGAACATCAGTTTTACAATGACGTGGGGCATTTCGGCTCCTACGCTGCAAGCATGGCTTTTCACCAGGTTTTCTTGCAGGGTACTGAGTTCATCGGGAGAGATGTTGCGGTTGCACAAGCTCCCGAATCCGGTGGTAATGCCATAAAGGGGAACGTCAGATTCTTCTATCTTTCTGTCCAGATAGTCCCGGCATTTCTGAATGCGTTCCTTGGCTTCGGGAGCCAGTTCCAGCTTCAGGTTTTCGTTGATAATACGCTCGATGATGTCGAAGGTGAGATCGCCCGAGCCTATTTGATATACGTTTTTCATGGTGTCTCTTTTTTAGGTTTTTGTTTTCGGGCGGATTCAATCCGCCCCTACGGTGTGTGCTAGAGTATTGTTTTTACGTAATCCAATATCTTTTGTTCTTCGGAGATTGTGGTCTGCTCAATCATATCGGCTTCTTCACTCATTTCTTTTACAAACTTTTCGTCTTTAATGGAAGTGAGGTTGATACGGACGTTAAGCAATGCTCCCAGAATGGCAGTACGTGCGCACATCATCGAAACACAGGCATCGGTCACGGCATTGCTGTTGCCTTTGCGTGCCACTACATCAATCATGGGCAGGATGGCATGAACGGCACGCGCTACTTCCATAGGTACCTGTGCGGCATACTTGGTTTCCCGTTGGATCGCTTCGCTGCGGATGGCTTTCTCTTCATCGGTTTCCTTGGGGAGTTTGAAGGCGGAGAATACGCGATCGTATGCATCCGAATCGCGGTCTACATCAGCTATCAGTTGTTGCGTCAGTTTCTCGAAACGGAAAGAAAGATCTTCCATTATTTCGTTTACTTCCACATATTTCTTGCGTCCGATGGTGAGGTTTGCCACCATGGCGGCCAGTGAGGTGGCGAGGGCACCATTGAGGGCTGATACACTGCCGCCACCGGGGACAGGGTCGTTGCTGATTACTTTATTGATAAATTCTTTGATCGTGAGTTCTGTTAACATGGCTATTAGTTTTTTTAATGAATAACTTGGTTATAAAATCTTTCCACCTTTAATGGTGGTTTGCACGGCATTCATACCGGTATAATAAGGTAATACGTTAGGCGTATGAGTTCCCAACATGACGAAATCTCCTTGTTTTCCCGCCTCAATACTTCCGATGCGGTCGGCACGGTTGATGGCGGCGGCACCGTTCAGGGTCAGGGCGGTGATGGCTTCGGCTACGGTCAGTTTCATATAGATGCAGACCAAGGCGAAAGTCAGTGGAATGGAACCGGAGAAACAACTGCCGGGGTTGAGGTCTGTAGCGAGGGCTACGGCGCAACCTTGGTCTATCATTTCCCTGCCGCGGGCGTATGGTTCTTTCAGGGCAAAAGCGGTGAGGGGGAGCAATGTTGCCACTACATCATTCTCTGCCATGGCGCGTATTCCTTCATCCGAGGCATGGAGAAGATGGTCGGCGCTCAGTGCTTTCAGTTCACCTGCCAGTTCGGCCCCTCCGAAACTGACTATCTCATCGGCGTGTATCTTGGCTCCGAAGCCTTTGGCTTTTGCGGCTTCCAGCAGGCGGCGGGATTGCTCTACGGTGAATATTCCCTTTTCACAGAAGATGTCACAGTTCTCTGCCAGTTGCTTTTGATGGATCATGGGCAACATTTCGTTTATCAGGAAGTCGATGTATTCGTCGCTTCTTCCTTTGTATTCGTCCGGCAGGGCATGGGCTCCTAGGAAGGTGGGGACGATGTCCACTTTCCGGTCGGGACACTGGTTGATGGCTTGCATCACTCTGAGCTGTTTCAGTTCGGTATCCCGGTCTAGTCCGTAACCGCTTTTGCCTTCTACGGTGGTGACACCCATGCGGCTCATTACATCGAGGAACCACTCCGTTTTGCTTTTCAGTTCCTCGAAGGAGGCTTCGCGGGTGGCGCGTACGGTGTTGATAATGCCGCCGCCACGCTCCATGATGCTCATGTAACTGTCGCCGTTGATCCGCCAGATAAATTCATCGGGACGGTAACCGCCGAAAACCAGATGGGTATGCGAGTCCACGAAGCCGGGAAGAAGAACGTTGCCTTTGGCGTCTATCACTTTGTAGCCGGGCTTTTCGTTACTTGTCCGGTTTTCGCCTACATAGGTGATGATGCCGTCGGTTACCCTTACTGTTCCGTTGGGGATGGTCAGGAGTTCGTTCATCTCTTTGCCCTTGCGAGCGGTTCTGCCTTGTGGGGTGATGATATGGGCGTTAATGATAATGAGATTGTTGCTCATAATAGTTGTTTTTTTATTCCATTATTTGCGCCTCCAATACCTGTTGCATGGAGAAATTCTCCAATCCCAGATAGTATGAAGCGGTATCTATAAGGGCCTCCATGGGGACAAGCCCCACTATTTCGCTACCTATGATACTTACTCCATAGCGTTTGGCTTCAAAGCGTACCATCTCAAAAGCGCGATAGATGGCGGTTTTGCTGTAGTCGGTCAGGTTCATGGATACCTGGGTGATGCCCCGGTCTTTCAGTTCCACGCCCATTGCCTTGCAATAGCGCAGTCCGCCGCCTATGAAACGGATTTTCTTGGCAATGTCATGCGCTATTTCCAGGCTGGGAGTATTGAGATTTATATTGTAGGCTACTAAGGGCATTCGTGCGCCGATAGCTACTGTGCCGGCGGTGGGGTGGCGTTCTTCGGGACCGAAGTCGGGATGCCATTCGGGCTGGTGGATTTTCTCTGCCATGCCTTCAAATTCTCCTTTACGGATAACGGCAAGATTCTCGCGATGGGGAGCGCTGGCTGATTTCTCATAGAGGAATACAGGAAGATTATATGAGGCGGCAACACGCTCGCCTACTTCTTTGGAGATGGCTATGGCATCATCCATGCTACAGCCTTTGATGGGGATGAAGGGGACTACGTCTACTGCTCCCATGCGTGGGTGTTGACCTTGGTGGTGGTTCAGGTCTATGAGGTCTACGGCTATGCCGATGGCTTCTATCACTGCTTCTTTCAGGGCATCGGGATCTCCTACTACGGTGACTACCAGGCGGTTGTGGTCTTCATCGTTGCTATAGTCCAGTAACTTTACGCCCGTGCGGGCGCGGAAAGGGGATACTATTTTGTCTATTTTCTGCAAGTCGCGGCCCTCGCTGAAGTTGGGGACGCATTCCATGATTTTTGTCCAGTTCATAATTCGTTTGTACTATTTTAATGGTTCTTGTTTTTGGGGAATCTGTTTTGCTCTCATTTTATCGTAGGGGCGGGGTTTGCCCGCCCGTATACATCCATTCGGACTATTATCGGGCGGGCAAACCCCGCCCCTACGGTAAATGTTATTTAATGCCTTTATCTTTTAATGTTTGATGGATTAATGAATCATCTGCCAAATGCGGCATCGTGATATGATAACCATCAGCATGGCTTTCATTGAATGCTGCCGAAGTCTCCATAGCATGTTGGTTCCGTGCCCATGAACGGCGTGCCACTCCTCCCATCACATCCCATAACATGGATGAACGCAGAATCTGATCCACTCGCTCACTACCGTCACATACCATTCCGAAACCTCCGTTGATTGCTTTCCCGATGCCTACACCACCGCCATTGTGCAACGCCACAAGGCTCATGCCTCGTGCACAGTTTCCGGCAAAACATTGCACTGCCATGTCTGCCATCACATTGCTGCCATCTTTTATATTGGCCGTTTCGCGAAAAGGCGAATCCGTGCCGCTTACATCGTGATGGTCGCGTCCCAGCATGATAGGGCCTACTTCGCCGCGACGTACCATTTCATTGAAACGCAAGGCGATATTCATACGTCCCAGGGCATCCTGATACAGAATCCGTGCCTGTGTACCTACCACCAAATTGTTCTTTTCGGCATCGCGGATCCAGATCCAGTTATCCATATCCTGCCCGCGTCGCTCTTTGGGAATACACTCCATGGCGGCATGGTCAGTCTTGATTAAATCTTCATGTTTACCACCGAGGCAAACCCAGCGGAATGGGCCATATCCATAATCGAATAACTGTGGCCCCATAATATCTTCTACATAAGACGGCCAGATGAAACCATCTTTCTCATCCACTCCGTTGCGGGAAATTTCCGTGACTCCGGCATCATAAATCGCTTTCATAAAGGAATTGCCATAGTCAAAGAAATAAGTGCCCCGGGCTACCAATTCCTTTATGACATGGAAATGGCGCCTTAGTGTTTCATCCACCATCTCCCGGAATGTTTCACGGTCTTCTTTCAGCAACCGGGTACGTTCCTGGAATGAGATGCCTGCCGGGCAATAACCGCCCTCGTAGACAGCATGGCAGGAAGTCTGGTCACTGAGGAGCTCGATGTGGATATTGTGGTGCAAGGCATATTCCAGCAGATTGACCACATTGCCATGATAGGCAATGGAGCAGGGGGTGCGCTTGGCCATGGCATCGGCAGCCAGTTGATAGGCTTCGGATAAATCGGAAGTGATATGTTGTACCCATCCCTGACGATGGCGGGTTTCTATACGTGAGTAATCCACTTCGGCTATGATGGCTACTGCTCCGGCTATCTCTGCCGCTTTGGGTTGGGCGCCACTCATGCCTCCCAGGCCGGAAGATACGAATAGATGTCCGTTCAGGTTGCCGTCTTGCGGGATGCCCAGTTTCATGCGTCCGGCATTTAGCAAGGTGTTGAATGTGCCGTGCACAATGCCTTGCGGACCGATATACATCCAACCTCCGGCAGTCATCTGGCCATAGTTCGCCACTCCCATTTGTGCAGCGATTTCCCAATCTTTCTGATTGTCGAACATGCCCACCATCATAGAATTGGTGATGATGACGCGTGGCGCTTCGGGTTTCGATTTGAATAAGCCTAGCGGATGCCCGCTTTCTACGACCAAGGTCTGTTCATGGGTCATTACTTCCAAATATTGCTTGATGAGGCGGTATTGCATCCAGTTTTGGCACACTTGTCCGGTTTCGCCATAAGTCACCAGCTCGTAAGGGTAGAGGGCTATATCGAAACTGAGGTTGTTGTCAATCATTACTTGAAACGCTTTTCCTTCGATGCAGTTTCCTTTGTATTCGTCTATGGATTTTGCTTTCAGGTCACCTTGCGGGCGGAAACGGTAACCGTATATCTTGCCTCGGGTGAGTAGTTCGTCCATCAATTCGGGAGCGAGTTGCTCATGGAGTTCTGCGGGAATGTAGCGTAATGCATTCCTCAATGCTGTTTCCGTCTGTGCAGGTGTCAGTCGGTAGCCACGGTCGGGAGCACGGCGGGTGCCTTCCACGAAAGTGGGGTAGGCAGGGAGTTCTTTGGGTAAAGTAATGCTCATAGTATTTAAGTGTTTTGTCACAAAGATAGCAAAACGACTTGAATACTATGAGTTTGAAGATATGTTTAGTGACATAAAGTAATTAAAAAACGATTTTATTTCTGTATGCAAAAACAACGATCTTGCAATGCAGTTTACAATTTAAAGTAAATTGTAAACCGCTAATCCTTTTACCGTTAACAAATATTTCTGTCTTGGATGCTTAGGGTTGTTAGGGTAGAGCATCACCACGAAGCCTTCTTTCATGGCAGGATTCAGATAGTTTGCCATAAAGTTCTCACGGTCTTTTAAATTCATGGCTGCAAGCATTTCTTTTATTGATAGTTGCTGTCCGGCCAATACATGAATCAATGTTTGTATTGTGGTTAAACTTGTCGGGCGCTTGTCGGGTGCTTGTCGGGTGCTTGTCGGGGCTTGTTCTTCAATCCATTCTGAGGGAGGATTTACAACCATATGCCGATTCTTCAATTCATTATGTTCTCCTATCATTAGGTTTCTGAAAAACAGAATTAAAAAACTCATATCAGGCTCAATGCCTTTACGCACATTGCGATAATTGGCACGAACCAGTGCATTGCGGAAATACCAAGAGTGTTCTGCAAATAAATCATTATTCACATCGAAGCCTATGCTTCTCAAATACTTAATTGTGAAAACGGCTGTTGTTCGGGTATTTCCTTCACCAAATGGATGTATCTGCCAAAGATTGGAAACGAATTTGGCTATATGTGACACTACCTCATCCAAAGACAGTCCTTTGTAAGAAAAGTTTTTTTCCTGTTCCAGGTCATACTCTATAGCCCTTTGTAGATCTTCTGCATTAACGTACAGTACTGTATCGCCACGAAGCACCCATTCTTTCTTTGTAATGTCATAGTCGCGGATTTTACCTGCAAATTTGAATACGCCTTCAAATAGTCTCCGATGAATAGAGGTAAAGCCTGTTACAGAATAAGCAAATGACTTCTCATTCAAGATTCGGGCAATATTGGCTGAAACCTTGTCCGCTTCTTCTGTATCTTCATCATTCGGAGTACGAACGGTCTTAGATTGGTAATATCCATTGATAAGTGCTTTCACTTCATCAATGCTAATGTCACCCTCAATATGTTTGACCGCTGTATCTTTCAGATAGTCGGAAGTTTGCAAGCCATCTACAGCTTGAAGCCCAATAGCGGTTTTCCAAGCCGAAGCCTTTTCTTTCTTGTCAGGCTCTCCATTGCGGATATATTCATCGAAATTAATCATAATACACTTATTCTAAGGCAAAAATCACGGTATCAGCAACGAACTATCCCCATAGCTCAGGAAACGGAAGTCGTGTCCCAGCGCATAGTCGTAAATCGTCCTCCAGTCTCCTTTCACAAATGCAGAAACCAGCAGCAGCAACGTACTTTGCGGTTGATGGAAATTAGTAACCATTTTCTTCACTATCTTATACTCATATCCCGGTGCAATAATGATCTGCGTGCTGGTATGCAACGCCTCCATCTCATGCCGGTTCAGATAATTCAAAATCTGTTGCAGTGCCTCCACTGCACTCAGTGCATTATTATCCTCATAGGGCATCCATTGCTGTACATGCAATTCCTCCTGTCCGGCATCGGGTTTCCGGCTGATGATAGTACCTATATAATAAAGGCTCTCCAATGTACGCACCGAAGTTGTTCCCACCGCAATAGCCTTTCCACCGTGGGCAATCAGTTTCTCAATGGTGTGTTTGCTCACCGAAATGTATTCCGTGTGCATCTCATGGCCTTCAATTTCTTCACTCTTCACCGGCTTAAAAGTACCTGCACCTACATGAAGCGTCAGTTCCTCCCGGTCAATGCCCCGTTCATCCAGTGCTGCCAATACCCGTTCCGTAAAGTGCAAACCGGCAGTAGGGGCAGCTACGGAACCTTTTATCTTTGAATAAACCGTCTGATAAGTTTCTTTGTCACTCTCCTGCGTGTCACGGTTCAAGTATGGAGGGATAGGCAACTCGCCCACCACTTCCAGTATATCGGCAAAGGTCACCGTGTCATCATCCCACGAAAAGTCTATCCAATGGCTAGTTCCCCTGCATTCTCCACGGGTGGCGCTCAGTGTCACCTGCTTTCCCTTCACATCTACGGAACGATACAGCGCACCTTCTTTCCATTTCTTCAGATTGCCTATCATGCATAGCCAACTGCATTGACGGGTCTGCTGAAAACTTAACACATAGTCGTTAGGTTGAATAGGTTCCAGACAGAACACTTCTATCAACGCTCCCGTTTCCTTACGAAAATGCAGACGTGCCTGAATCACCTTTGTATTATTGAATATCATCAGTTCGCCTGCTTCCAGGTATTGCGGCAGAGAGGTGAATGTATCCTCACTCACCTCGCCATGACGGTAAACAAGCAGTTTGGACTGGTCGCGTACGGCGAGGGGAAATTTGGCAATTCGCTCGTCGGGCAGCGGGTAATTGAACTCGCTTATTTTGATATGTTTCGTATCTTCCATTGATTTTCTTTCTTTATCTGCGCAAAAGTACCGATATTTGCGTAAACAAAAAAAGAAAAGAGTATGAAAATAGGAGATAAGGTACGCTTCCTTAGTGAAGTAGGGGGCGGTATTGTGACGGGATTCCAGGGAAAAGACAAGGTGTTGGTAGAAGATGCCGACGGATTTGATATTCCTATGCCCATTAAGGAATGTGTAGTGATTGATACTGACGATTATAATATGAAGCGTAAGCCGGTAGCTCCCGCTACAAAAAAACGGGATGAGGAAGCTGCCAAAGCCAAAGGGGCAACGGTTAAGATCCGTTCCGAAGAAGATGAGGAAGATGATCGTCCTATTACTTACCGTCCGGCGGAGCGCAAGGGGGGAGATGTGCTGAATGTGATGCTTGCTTTTATTCCTCAGGATATTAAGGCTATTTCTGCTACGGCTTTTGATGCGTATCTCATTAATGACAGCAACTTTACATTGTATTTCGCCTATCTCACTGCCGAGGGAAGTAACTGGCGTGTACGCTGTCATGGAATGGTGGAGCCGAATACCAAATTCTACATAGAAGAATTTGAAAAGAGCGTATTGAATGAATTAGAACACGTAGCCGTGCAATGCATTGCTTTCAAAGACAACAAAAGTTTCTTGTTTAAACCGGCTGTGTCGGCAGAATTGCGTATAGATACTGTAAAATTCTATAAACTGCATACGTTCCGCGAGAGCATATTCTTCGAGGAACCGTCACTTATCTATGATATAGTGCGAGATGATGCTCCGGTGAAAGAAGTATTTGTTTCGGCAGATGATATAAAGGAGGCTCTGTTGCAGAAGAAAGAGCTAGAACGTCCCGTTTCTAAACCTTCACAGCAGAAACAGATAAGGAACGACATTGTGGAGATAGACCTTCATGCCCACGAATTGCTGGATAATACCGGCGGAATGAGTAATGGAGAAATATTAAATTACCAAATGGATGTATTCCGCAAAACTCTGGAAGAATACAAGAACAAGAAAGGGCAGAAAATTGTCTTTATTCATGGCAAGGGAGATGGCGTGTTGCGCAAATCCATCTTACAGGAATTAAAATACAAATATAAGAATTATGAAAGTCAGGATGCTTCGTTCCGCGAATATGGGTTTGGAGCTACGATGGTGACTATTCACTAATGGCTTTCCTTAATTTACACAGATTGCCTTATGACAACATTAAAAGAATTTTTGAAGACCGACCGTTTTGCTACCTGCACAGGAGTGGAACTGCTCGAAATAAAGCCGGGGTATGCCCGTGCACGTATGGAGGTGACCGAACGTCATTTGAATGGTGGCGGAGTATGCCAAGGAGGTGCATTGTTCACTTTGGCAGATCTTGCCTTTGCCGCAGTGGCGAACAGTCGCCGGAAGCTGACGCTTTCCATCAATGCAAATATTACTTTTCTGCGTCCTGCCAAGTTGGGATATGTGTATGCTGATGCTACCGAGGTATTCAACCATCATCGCATTCCTTTCGTGGAAGTGAAGATTACGGATGAACAGGGAGAGCTGATTGCCGTATTTACTTCATCGGGGTATCGTAAAGAAACGGAATTGCCGGTAGATGAACTGGAATAAGATTTAGATTTTTCCATTCCTATGCAGGAAGGAAGCCGTTTGTAAGGTCTGACAGATAGACCCTTGCAAACGGTTCTTTTATTTGTAATGCATTGTATATCAATATGATATTGAATACGGTGTAGCATGGATAAAGAAGTATGTTACAGAAAAAATAAAGATGTAACCTCTCTAGAGATACGTGTATCAGAAATATAAAATGAGTAAGAAAGCGAAGCGATATATTTGTGGCGACAACAATCTGTCCTGATAGAATGAGACACTGACGGATGGAACACAATTAATAATAAAAATATATTCGAATCGCTATGAATGAAAAACAAACTTTGAAACTTTGGTCAATCACGCTTCTTTCAGCATTCTTTTCGGGCATTTTATCTACTTCGTGTAGTTCTACGAAGAAAGAGGGTGATTTACCTACTATCGGCAAGTCTGTAGCCCTTTTTGATGACTTCAATTATAAAGGAGAGGATGATTTCTATGTATCCAATCCTTTGCCCGGAGAAGATTATTTCTATAATCCTATTCTGCCGGGATGGTATTCTGATCCTAGTATCTGTACTAATGGGGAAGGTGATTATTTCTTGGCAACTTCTACATTCACTTATTTTCCTGGAGTACCTCTTTTCCATAGCAGGGATCTGGTGAACTGGAAACAGGTGGGACATATTCTGGACCGACCTTCACAGCTGGTCAATATGATGGGTCAACATGTCAGTGGAGGAATCTTTGCACCGGCTATAGCTTACAATCCTCATAATAAAACTTATTATATGATTACGACCAATGTTGGTGCCGGCAACTTTTTCGTGAAGACACAAGATCCTTTTGGTACATGGTCAGATCCTATTATGCTGCCCGAAGTGACAGGCATTGACCCTTCTTTCTTCTTTGATGAGGATGGCAAAGCATATATTGTTAATAATGATGATGCTCCGGATAATAAACCGGAATATAGCGGACACCGTACCATCCGCATACAGGAGTTCGATGTGGAGGCCGACAAGACAGTGGGAGTGCGTAAAATATTGGTGAATAAAGGCGCACGTCCCGAAGACAAACCCATTTGGATTGAAGGTCCGCACATGTATAAAATCAACGGGAAATATTTCTTGATGTCTGCCGAAGGCGGAACGGGCGGATGGCATTCGGAAGTAATCTTTGGTGGAGATGCTCCAATGGGAAAATTTACACCTTGGAAAAACAACCCTATTCTGACGCAGCGTCAATTGGATGCAGAACGCCCCAATCCTATCACTTGTGCCGGTCATGCTGATTTGATTCAGGCTAAAGAAGGTGATTGGTGGGCAGTATTTTTGGCTTGCCGTCCCATTGGCAACAAGTTTGAAAACCTGGGTCGTGAAACCTTCCTGATGCCTGTGAAATGGAGTGAAGATGGTTTCCCATATATGACGCAAGGCGAGGACTTGGTACCCATGATTACCCGCAGGGCAGGAGTAAAGCGTGATTCTGCCGTGACTTTCGGTAATTTTGAAGCGAATGATAACTTTGATGATACTACGCTCGGAATGGCTTGGATGACCTTGCGCGCTCCTGCTACGGACTTGTACTCATTGACTGAAACTCCGGGATATCTCACTTTGAAATGTACAGATGTAAGTACGACCGAGAAGAAGGTTCCCGCTTTCGTATGCCGCCGTATGCAGCACCATAAATTTGAGTGTACCACACGGATGCTTTTCAACTCGTCAGATGAAAATGAAACAGCCGGGATGCTTCTGTTCAAAGATGAAAAACATCAGTATTTTCTGTCTGTCGGCAAAACGGGGAATGATAAGTACATTGCTCTGCAACAGCTTGGCAATAGCGAAACAAAAACCATTGAAAGCCAGCCAATAGCGGATGATGTGAAAGTCATAGACTTAAAGGTCGTTTCAAAAGGTACTTACTATGATTTCTATTATGCTGTGAAAAGAGGCGAATGGAACTTGCTATGTAAAAATATTGATGCCAATTATTTGTCAACAGCTACTGCAGGCGGTTTTACAGGAACAACGATCGGCATGTATGCCACTTCAAAGAAATAAACATGGATGAAATTAACCTTAAATTTTATAGTTATATGATTCACGAATGTAATGACAGTTAACCGATAATGCTTTCCGGGAGAAAGCAAATCAAAAGTAGAGAAGAATATTAATATCTTAAACTAATGGTAATGAAAAATGTAAAGAAACAATTTCGAAAAATCCCTTACTTGTTTTTGTGCATGTTGCTGAGTTGTGTGACGGTATATGCACAAAACAAGGTTACAGTAAAGGGAGTTGTGCTCGACAGTAAGGGGGAAACCATTATTGGCGCCAACATCACACTGAAAGGTAACAATTCAATAGGTACGATTACAGATATGGATGGAAACTTTGTGATTTCCGTCCCCGACAATAACTCGGTACTTCTAGTTTCATATATCGGTATGAAGACAAAAGAAGTCCGTGTTGCCGGAAACAAATTGCTGAAGGTGGCTCTGGAAGATGATTCCGAGCAATTAGATGAAGTAGTGGTGGTAGGTTATGGCCAGCAGAAGAAGGCCAGTGTGGTAGGTGCCATTACGCAGACCTCGGGAAAGGTGCTGGAACGTGCCGGAGGTGTGGCCGACATCGGTTCTGCTTTGACAGGTAACCTGCCGGGTGTGGTAACCACTTCCAGTACCGGTATGCCGGGTGAGGAAGATCCGAAAATCGTGATTCGTGGTGTCAGCTCTTGGAATAGCAGCGATCCGTTGATCCTGGTGGACGGCATCGAGCGCCCGATGAATAGTGTGGATATTAGTTCCGTGCAATCCATATCCGTGCTGAAAGATGCTTCTGCAACTGCTGTATATGGTGTGAAAGGTGCTAATGGCGTTATCCTTATCACCACCAAACGTGGAAACGAAGGTAAGGCGCAGATAGAAGTAGGAGCGAGTATGACGGCTAAAGTAGTTTCAAAACTGCCCCGTTCGTTGAATTCTGCTGACGCACTGTATGTCCGTAACCAGGCAATTGAAAATGAGTTGGGGTTGAGTCCCGAATCATGGGGTAAAATCACTCCTGCCGATATAATGGATAAATACCGCAACCCATCAAGTTTGGAAGAAGCGGAACGCTATCCGGATGTGGACTGGCAGAAGGAATTGTTTAAAGACTACGCTATGGCGTACAATACTAATGTGAATATTTCCGGCGGAACCAAATTCGTGAAATACTTTGCTGCCATCGATTTTCAGCATGAAGGAGATTTGTTCCGCGAGTGGGACAATAACCGTGGCTACCAGGCAGGATATGGATATAACCGTATTAATGTACGTAGTAATTTGGATTTCCAGTTGACGAAAACCACCACATTGAAAGCCAACATTGCCGGTTCTCACGGATTGAAGAAATCACCCTTCAATGTGAGTGACGACTCTTTCGGTGCATCACAGTTGTGGCAGGCTGCTTATAGTGCGCCTTCCGATTGCTTCCTTCCGCAATATTCAGATGGAAGTTGGGGATATTATCCGCAGGACTCTCAAGGTGCTCCCAACTCGGTGGTGAATCTGGCATTGAGCGGCATTGAAAAGAAAACGACTACCCGCATCAATACGGACTTTACGCTAGAACAGGATTTGGGCTTTTTCCTGAAAGGGCTGAAAGCCAGTGCCACTATTTCGTGGGATAATGTGTTTGTAGAAGCCGGTCGGGGAATCGATGACCTTTATCACGATACACAGTTAAAATGGATTAATCCCGATACGGGCGAAGTCCAATACAAGCAAAGCACGGACAGTAATAATAACTTTGATTTCCAGGAAGGCATCAAGTGGACCACTTCGGGCGGCTCTATGGCAGACTGGGCTACACAGCGCAATCTTTTCTATCAGGCACAGTTGAATTGGGCAGGCAAATTCGGCGACCATTCTGTTTCGGCAATGGGTGTGTTCAATCGTACGGAACGTGCTATGGGTAGTGAATTTACCAATTATCGCGAAGACTGGGCTTTCCGTACTACTTATAATTATGCAGATCGATATTTCATAGAATATAACGGTGCTTACAATGGTTCCGAGAAATTCAGTCCGGATAACCGTTTTGCTTTCTTCAACTCAGGAGCATTGGGATGGATGATTAGTGAAGAGAAATTCTTTACGCCTGTAAAGAAGTATATAGATATGTTGAAACTGAGATATTCCTATGGTGAAATAGGGGATGACAATGTTTCTACCCGTTGGCTGTATGTCACCCAGTGGTCTTATGCCGAAGCTACAGCAAATGGAAATAATGGGGTTGGTATGATGGGACCTAATGAGGAAAACAGTCCTTATGTGTGGTTCCGTGAGAAATCGGTAGGCAATCCTGATGTGCATTGGGAAAAGGCGATAAAGCAGAATCTGGGTATTGATTATTCTTTGTTCGGTGGTTTGATAGCAGGTAGCTTGGAGTTTTTCCACGAAAAGCGTTCCGATATTCTGGTATCGGGTGGTAGTCGTTCCGTACCTTCTTATTTCGGTGCAACAGCTCCTACAGCCAACTTGGGTAAGGTACGTACAAAGGGATATGAACTGGAAATGCGTCTGAACAAGATGTTCAATAACGGTTTGCGTCTATGGGGTAACTTTAACATGACTCATGCGGAAAATAAGGTATTACAATATGATGATGCGCAGTTGCTTCCCGGTTACCAGAAGACAGCCGGTTATGCCATTGGTCAGGATCATTCTTATATAAGCAATGGTTATGCCAATACGTGGGATGAGGTAATCGGTATGACATCACATAATACCAATGATAATCAGAAACTGCCGGGACAATATGTGATTGTCGATTTTAATGGGGACGGGGTCATTGACACCAATGACAATGCACCTTATGGCTATACAGGTACTCCGCAGAATACGTACAATGCAACTTTAGGCTTCGAGTATAAAGGGTTCAGTGCTTTTGTGCAGTTCTATGGCGTGAATAATGTAAGTCGTTATGTAGCGTTCAATTCTCTGAACGGCAATTTGGATACAGTCTTTGATGAAGGTACGTATTGGACAAAGGATAATACCGGCGCAGACGCTCCCATGCCACGTTGGAATTCTACCCCTAGTTATTATGAGGGTTCACGTTTCCATTATGATGGTTCCTATATCCGCTTGAAGAATGCTGAGATAGCCTATACATTTACCGATGGATGGATTAAGAAGTTGGGACTTTCCAATTTGAAACTATATCTGAACGGTAACAACTTGTGGGTATGGTCACGTATGCCGGATGACCGCGAGTCTAACTTTGCCGGTACGGGTCTGGCTTCACAAGGAGCTTATCCTACGCTGAGACGTTTTAATTTGGGTGTTAAATTCAATCTTTAATTTTCGAACGCAATGAAGAAATATATACAGACATTAATGTTGGGCGGGTTGTTGTCAGTGCTGTGTGGCACCACTTCCTGTACCGATTATTTGGATAAATCTCCCGATTCGGATATTTCCGAGGCAGATGCTTTCAAAGACTTCACAAACTTTCAGGGATTTACGGAAGAACTTTATTACTGCATTCCCGATTTTGCGAAAGGTTATTGGACCAATTCCTTCAATTGGGGGGAAGATGAAATTATGAATGTGGGTATTGACTACCACATGTGCTATAAGATAGACCAAGGAGACTTTTGGGGCTGGCAGTCCGAGCACGATGGTTGGCAAAGTGGTTGGATGGACCGTAGGGATAATGTCACTACAGACAATGAGCGTTTTCATAAGTCACTCTGGCCGTTGGCCTGGTATGGCATCCGTAAGTGTAACATGGGTCTTGCCAATATGAACTTGATGACTGATGCTACGGAAGAAGAAAGAAACTTGGTGGAAGGCCAGCTTTATTTCTTCCGTGGATGGTTCCACTTTGAATTGATTCAGTTCTTTGGCGGTTTGCCTTATATTGATACGGTATTGCCTTCGGGTGAAACCTTGACTTTGCCTCGCCTCAGCTATCAGGAGTGTGCCGACAAGGCTGGCGAAGATTTTCGTCGGGCTGCCGATCTGCTTCCTATCGATTGGGACAAGACAACTGTAGGAAAGAATACATTGGGCAAAAACCAGTTGCGTATCAACAAGATTATGGCACTTGGCTATTTGGGTAAAAACTACTTGTGGGCAGGAAGTCCATTGATGAATAGCGAGTCTCAAGGCAGCAAAACTTATAATGCCGATTATTGCAAGAAGGCCGCCGAAGCTTTCGGGGAATTGCTGACTTTGGTGGAAAGTGGACAGACGCAATATTCATTGGTTGATTTTGCCCATTATTCCGATTTGTTCTATACCATCGGACAGAATGGTATGATGCCGGGTTCTACCGAAGCAATCTTCCGCGGTCCTTCCTATGGATGGAACAATACGAACTGGGGCGAAAGCAAGCAGTTTGGTACAGGAAAATTGAATGAGGGTGACGTAACTTCTCTGCCTACTGCCAATTATGTAAACTACTATGGTATGGCAAACGGTCTTCCGTTGACCGATGCCGATGCCGGTTTTGACAAGACTCATCCCTGGAAAGGGCGTGATCCCCGTTTCTATCACGACATTGTATATGATGGAGTGAAAGTGGTGGAAGGGAACTTGAGCGCTGAAAATGAACCGCTCCGTTATGCCAGTCTTTTTACTGGTGGACTGTTGCGTGATGCTACCCAAGGAAGCCGTACCGGTTATTTGATGTATAAATTCATTCCCATCAAGTGCAATAAGTTTGATGATGGTTATGGTTACAGTAATCACTTTAATATCCATTTAAGCTGGATGCGCCTGGCAGATATCTACCTGATGTATGCCGAAGCCGCTGCCAATGCCGGAGGTTCTGCTGCCAGCAAGGCTTCCAATTGTTCACTTTCCGCTTTGGATGCTGTCAATAAAATCCGTAAACGTGCAGGCGTGGAAAATGTGAATAGCAAGTATACCGGTTCATTGGATGGATTCTTGAGTGAATTGCGTCGTGAACGTGCTGTAGAGCTAGCCTATGAAGGTCACCGTTTCAACGATCTTCGCCGTTGGCTATTGTTGACTGAGTTTCCTTATAATATAAAGACTTCACAGGAATTTATCCGTGCCGGAGCCATCAATGAAGATGAGCCTTCTCTGAATGCGGTAAGCGGTTTTACGGAGAAAGTTATTTTGACCCGTAACTTCACCGATAAACATTATTGGTTGCCTTTGAAGAAGTCGGATACCAGCCTCTATCTGGAGTTCGGTCAGAATCCGGGTTGGTAATTCTGTTAGCGTTTAGTTTAATAAAAAAGAAAAACAATGAAACATATACATACAAAAATCGTATTGGGTGCTATGTTGGCCTTTTCGCCGATGGGACTGATGGCCCAGGATGGTATGGAGGCGGAGGATGCAGACTCTTTGGCTCGTGGTAATGATGTCAATGTGGCTTTCCGTACGCTCAATGAAAAGGATTTGATGGGTGGTGTCTCGGTAGTGGACGTGCTTAAATTGACAGACAAAAACTATTCTACTTATAGCTTGGATGATATGCAATCTATGGTAGGAGGATATAACGGTCAGTTGTGGAATCAGGGCGATTTTCTGGTGCTGGTGGATGGAGTACCCCGTGAAGCGGGCAATGTGATGCCTACCGAGATAGAGCAAATTACTTTCTTGAAAAGTGCGGCGGCAGTTGTCCTTTACGGCAGTCGTGCTTCCAAAGGTGTCATCTTGATTACCACCAAGCGGGGGCGTCAGGACGACCTGCACGTCAGTGTGCGTGGTAATACCACTTTATTCGTTCCGAAAAGCTATCCTAAATACTTAGGCTCGGCAGAATATATGACGCTTTATAATGAAGCCCGCGCTAATGACGGTTTGGATGCCACTTATAGTGCAGACCAAATCTATCATACGGCTGCCGGAACCAATCCTTATCGTTATCCGGATGTGGATTTCTATTCATCGGATTACTTAAAGAAGAGCTACACTCGTTCAGATGCTACGGCAGAGTTTTCGGGAGGTGGGAAGTATGCTCATTTCTATACCAATATTGGTTTCTACAATGTCAGTGATTTAATCAATTTCGGTGAAGGGAAGGATAACCATACCAGCCGTTTGAATGTTCGCGGTAATGTGGATTTGCGGTTGAATGACTGGGTGACAGGTTGGGTAAATGCCAATGCTACTTTCTATGATGCACGCAGTGATAACGCTTCTTACTGGTCAAAAGCGGCTACACTCCGTCCCAATCGTGTGTCTCCGTTGATACCTATCAGTTATGTGGAAGAAAGTGACAAACCATCGTGGACGCTGATCAATAACAGCAATAATCTGATTGACGGCAAATACTTGTTGGGCGGTACCCAATTAGACCAGACCAATCCGTTTGCAGATATGTATGCGGCAGGATATAACAAATGGACTTCCCGTCAGTTCCAGTTCGATACAGGTATCAATCTGGCATTGGACAAGGTATTGAAAGGACTCTCTTTCCGCACACAGTTTGCGGTGGATTATGCTACCGGTTATTCTACTTCCATCAATAATACGTATGCCACTTACTCTGCCACTTGGAATAATTATTCCGGTCAGGATTTGATTACTTCGTTGACAAGGTATAATAAGGATAGCAGCACCGGTACACAGAATGTATCGGGCAGTACGGAAACACAGACCATCATGTTCTCCGGTCAGTTCAACTACAACCGTACGTTCAACAAGGTGCACAATGTCTCGGCTATGTTGCTGGCGAACGGTTATCAGCAGACCATCTCCGGCGAATACCATCGCACAAGTAATGCCAACTTGGGCTTGCAGGCAGGTTACAATTATAATAATAAGTATTATATCGACTTCAGCGGAGCAGCCGTACACTCGGCAAAACTGGCTAAAGGACATCGTCAGGCTTTTTCGCCCACTTTGTCGGTGGCATGGCGTTTGAGTGAGGAAAATTTCCTTGCCGATTCACCGGTGGTTGATGACTTGAAACTGACAGCTTCCGCATCCAATCTGCATCAGGACTTGGATTTGCGTGTAAAGGTGGACGATGTATATAAGGAATACTATCTGTATGACAATATCTTCACTTCTACCGGAACCTGGTGGGCATGGTCGGAGTCTTTCGGTAACTCCATGCAGGCTGCCGATTCCCAGCGAAGTGCCAATGAAGATTTGACCTTTATTAAGCGTAAGGAATTTACAGTAGGGATGGACGCCTCCCTGTGGAAAGGATTGTTGAAGGTGAACGCCAATTTCTTCACGGTTACCACAGAAGGTCTGTTGACTACTCCGTCTACCATCTATCCGAGTTATTTCATGACTTATTGGCCGGTATCTTCATTCCTGCCTTATATGAATTTCAATAACAACCGTCAGACCGGTTTCGACTTTGCTGTCAATGTGAACAAGAAAATAGGTGCTGTGGATTGGAATCTGGGTGTGACGGGTATGTATTATACTTCAAAAGCTACCAAGGTGAACGAGTCTGTGGAATATGCTTATCTGAAAGCTGAAGGACAACCTATCGATGCTTTATGGGGGTTACAAAGTGATGGATTTTACAAGGATGATGCAGATATTGCCTCTTCTCCCACTTCCAGTTTCGGACAGGTGAAACCGGGTGACATTAAATATGTGGACCAGAATAACGACGGAACGATTGATAGTAAAGATCAGGTTGTTTTGGGCAAATGGGGCGCACCCTTCTCTTTGGGCGTGAACTTGACTGCCAGATGGAAAGGCTTTACTTTCTTTGCCATGTGCACCGGTAACTTTGGCGGCAATGGAATAAAGGGTAACAGCTATACATGGGTATATGGCGACCGCAAGTATTCGGAAGTGGTTCGTGACCGCTGGACGGAGGAAACCAAGAACACAGCTACTTATCCCCGCCTCACTACCCAGAGCGGTGACAATAATTTCCGTAACTCCGATTTCTGGATGTACAGTACAGATCGTTTTGATATCAGTAAAGTCCAGATAACATATGATTTACCCAAGAACCTATTGCAGAATTGCTTCATCAAAGGAGTTTCTGTATATGCCAGCGGTTCCAGCTTGCTGACCATAGCCAAAGAACGCAAGTACATGGAGATGAATATAGAAAATTCACCTCAGTGCCGCAGCTACAATCTTGGTGTGAAAGCTGAATTTTAATGCTAAAACAAAGAAGTAATTATGAAAAATATAGTAAAACTTTTAGCTCTTGCTGCATTGATGACCGGTTGCGACGACTTGTTTGAACCTGCCATCGAGAACAATCTGGGCTTTGATTATATGTACGACAATCCGGGTTATGCCGAAGGTATCCTGGGCAATGGTTATACCCGCATCCCTAGTGCCTCTTATTCTTTCAACGATGTGGCTACGGATGATGCCGTAAGTAATGACGCAACAAGCAATTATCGTAAAATGGCCGCATCGGGCGCCTGGAAATCAGATAGCAACCCTACGGAGCGTTGGCAGAACTGCCGTGCTGCCATCCAGTATCTGAATCTGTTCCTTGCCAATGCCGACAAAGTACATTGGGCGGATGATGAATTGGCTGCTCGGATGTATAATGACCGTCTGAAAGGTGAGGCTTATGGTCTGCGTGGCATGTATATGTATTATCTGCTTCAAGCGCATGGCGGCTGGACGGCAGACGGCCAATGCCTGGGCATTCCTATTGTAACGGAACCCGAAGATGCCAATTCTGACTTCAACCGTCCGCGTGCTTCTTTTGAAGATTGTATGAAAGCCATCTATGATGACCTTAAATTGGCACTTGAACTGTTGCCGGTGGAGTATGGAGATATTTCCAGTGACAGCGAAGTACCTGCCAAATACAAAAGTGAAGGTGCGAACAGGAATCAATACAACCGTGTGTTCGGTGCTAAATTCCAGGGACGTTTTTCGGGACGTATTGCGGAAGCTATTCGTTCACAAGCTGCATTGCTGGCAGCCAGCCCTGCTTTTGGTGAGGGTACAACGACTACATGGACAAACGCCGCCGATTATGCTGCCGGCGTATTGGACCGCATTGGTGGTGTCAGCGGTATGGATGCTACAGGTGGTACTTGGTATTGCAATGCGGACATTGAATCTTTGTCCAGCGGGCAGTGTCCGGCAGAAATCCTTTGGCGGGGTACCATCGCTTCCAACAATGACCTGGAAACCGATAACTATCCACCTTCCATTTATGGAAAAGGCCGTATCAATCCTACTCAGAATCTGGTAGATGCTTTCCCTATGGCAAACGGTTATCCGGTTTCTGCATCCGGTAACGGTTATGATGCCGCTAATCCTTATGCCAACAGGGATCCCCGTCTGGCGAAATATATTGTCTATAATGGAAGTACGGCAGGTTCGGCAAATGATGTGATAACGACAGCCGCTGATGGCAAGAACAATGATGCACTGAATAAGGAAGAAGGCTATTCTACCCGTACAGGTTACTATATGCGCAAGCTGTTACGCCAGGACATCAATCTGAATCCTACCGTGAACAGTACCCAGAAGCACTATACTCCGCGCATCCGCTTCACGGAAATCTTCCTGAATTATGCCGAAGCGGCCAATGAAGCTTTCGGTCCTTTGGGAAAAGGTAGTCATAACTATTCGGCATACGATGTCATTAAGGCCATTCGCAACCGTGCCGGCATCGGTACGGACAATGGTGATGCTTATCTGGAATCCATCAAAGATAATCAGGACAAGATGCGTGAGCTGATTCGTAACGAGCGCCGTTTGGAACTTTGTTTTGAAGGTTTCCGATTCTGGGATTTGCGCCGTTGGAAAGCGGACATCACCCAAACTGCAAAGGGAATGAGTATTACCGGCGAAACTACAAAGAATTATCAGCCGATAGAAGTCGATGCCCGTGAATATAAGGATTATATGTATTACGGTCCTATCCCTTATAGCGAAATACTGAAGTTTAATGCTTTGGTGCAGAATCAAGGATGGTAATGGTTTTAACAAAGAACATTTTAAATTGAAAAGAACATGAAAAAGACAATACTGGCCACAATGGCTGTTGCAGCGATATTTACTTCGTGTGAAAACGGAGATTGGGAATTTCCCGATTATGGAACGACTACCGTTTATTTTGCACAGCAAAGCCCCATCCGTACCATCACATTGGGTGATGATGTGTACGACACCACATTGGACAATGAACATAAGTGTAAAATTATGGCAGTGATGGGCGGTGTGTATGAGAATGGAACCGACCGTATCATTGATATAAAGGTAGATAATTCACTTTGCGATAACTTGTATTATGCAGATGGAAACAAAGTGGAGCCGATGCCTGCCAACTATTACAGTCTGGCATCTGACAGGATAACTATCCCATCCGGTGAGATGATGGGCGGCGTGGAAGTGCAGCTGAACGATGCTTTTTTCAACGATCCCCAATCCATAAAGACTACCTATGTGGTTCCGGTATTAATGACCAGTGTGCAGAATGCGGATGCCATCCTCGACAAGAAGAACTACACCCTTTATGCCATCAAGTACAAAAATAAATGGGATGGTTATTGGCTGAGCCGTGGCACAGATGTGATTGATGATAACGGTGCGGTGACGACTGTAGAACGGAAAGCGGAGTTTATAGAGAAAGATGAAGTGCGTACCTTGACTACAGCAGCTTATAAGCAAGTGATATATCCAGTTTCGACAGTGGTCCGTGTGTATGGTAATGACGGTGCTCTCTCAAACAAGACTTTGACCTGCAACCTGTTGCTGACTTTTAACGACAATGACCAATGCACCATAACCAGTGCCACCGAAGGGGTTACGGCCACTGGAACCGGTACGTGGACCTATCAGGGTGCCAAGAAAGCATGGGGTGACAAAGACCGTGACGAGTTGAAACTGAACTACGAAGTGACGTACAGATACCCCCAGGCAGCAGATCAGCCCGAGATGTACAAGAAGTACACTTGCGATGATACGCTGGTGGCACGTGACCGTGGCAGTAAGTTTGAAACCTTTAGTCCGGTTCAAAAATAATAATGTTGGTTCTTAAATGGAATAGTATGAAACAGTATATAAATAAAGTGGCGGTAGCAATGTTTGCCTCTGTTCTGATGTCGGGATGTGCTGATGACAGTGTGCTGGGCTTTCCGGTGGAAAAGCCGGAGAGCATCGCCGAATTGGAATATTTGAATGAATATGCTTCATTGAAATCGTATATAGACCGTAGCGCCAATCCCAACTTTAAGTTGGGAACCGGCGTAAGTGTAAGAGATTATATTTCGGGTGGTATTGTCTATCGGTTGACTAATGCCAATTTCGATGAAATGACTGCCGGCAATGCCATGAAACACAGTTCATGCGTAAAGGACGACGGTTCGATGGCTTTCTCTCAGGTTACCCGTTTTGTGGAAATGGCTCAAGAGGTGGGGCTGACCATTTATGGTCATACACTGGCATGGCACTCTCAACAGAACAATTCGTATCTCAACAGCTTGGTGGCATCCAATAAAGCATTGCACATACATACGGATGAGGCTAAAGAGAATCCGTGGGATTGGGAATTGTATTATAATCTTGACCAACCTTTGGTCGTTGGCAAAGAATACACCATTAAGATGAAGGCAAAAGGAGCTCCCGCCTTCAACAATATCTGTTTTTGGCCCGGCGATGGGACGAATACGCAGTATCTGCCTTCTTTCAATGCCGGCGAGGCTTTGGCAGAGACTTCTATTACGTTTACGGCGGATTATGCATTAAATGTCATGCGTTTCTGTTTCGGACAGTTCGCGGGCGATTTGTATTTTGATGACCTGTCGTTGAAGGAAACCGGTTCGGATGTGGAACTGATTCAGAATTCTTCCTTTGATGAGGATGATTTGGCTCATTTCAGCAAACCAAGCTGGGTGGATTATACGTATGTCATCGAGTCGGTGGCCGACGGGGCATCCGGTTCGCTGAACCCTGAAGAAAAGAAAGAAATCATTGCCGAGGCGATGGACAACTGGATTAATGGCATGATGGAAGCCTGTGGCGGATATGTCACAACCTGGGATGTGGTCAATGAAGCGTTGTCTGGCGTAGATCAGGATGGTGATGGCATTTATGATTTGCAATCTGCTACCCGGGGTACTGTTTCAAAGGAAGATGCCAAGAATAACTTCTACTGGCAGGATTATTTGGGCGATGAAGACTATGTCCGTATGGCAGTTCGCCTGGCGCGTCAGCATTTTGCAGAACACGAAGGTAATGCGGCGGACTTGAAGCTTTTTATCAACGATTACAACTTGGAATCGGACTGGGACGATAACAAGAAGCTAAAGAGTCTGATTGCTTGGATTGGCAAATGGGAAGCCGATGGTGTGACTAAATTGGATGGTATCGGAACACAGATGCACGTATCTTATTACCTGAATCAAGATATTCAAAAGAGTAAGGAAGACCATGTAGTGAAGATGCTGGAACTACTGGCGGCAAGTGGCAAGTTGGTTAAGATTTCCGAGTTGGATATGGGCATCATTGGAATGGATGGCGCATCAATCATGACAAAAGATGTCACTTTGGAACAGCGGAAAGCAATGGCGGAATATTACCAGTTCATTGTCCGGAAGTACTTTGAAATCATTCCGACTGCCCAACAGTATGGCATAACCCAATGGGCGCAGACAGATAGTCCCGAAAATTCTGGTTGGCGCAAGGGTGAACCTATCGGTCTTTGGACATTGGACTATGACCGCAATCCGTCTTATGCCGGATTTGCTGATGGCCTGGCCGGAAAATAGACTTAAAATAATTATAATTTTTTATGTGGGGAGACTTATACTGAAGCAGAATTAGGCAAATGTAGTTCTGGCATCATGATAAGTCTCTTTCTCTGTTAATTATAGGGTGATACATTTTATTTTCTTATCAGTTCCCTTATTGTGTTGGCAGATTGTTATCAGCGGGACATAAAACAGACAATATGTAACATGGGCATAGGCTTTTGATACATCCTTTTTAGGTGAACTGACGGAAGATGTTTTTCTTTGTAATAATTAAATGTTAGCACAACAGCGTATATGAAAACACTTTTATTTATCTACTTATTTTTGATTACTTGCATGGTGTCTGCGCAAGATGCAGGACATCCGCTTTCATGGACTGCCGACAATGGCAACGGTACCTATACCAATCCACTTTTTTATGATGAGTTTTCTGATCCCGACCTGATTCGTGTAGGGGATGACTTTTATCTGGCAGGGACTACGATGCACAGTATGCCCGGCCTAGTGGTGCTCCATTCCAAAGACTTGGTGAACTGGAAATTCATGAGTTATTGTTTTGACCGCCTTAATCTAGGGGATGATTTCCGCCTTGAGAATGGAAAGGAAGCATACGGTCAGGGCATCTGGGCGCCTTGCATCCGCTATCATGAAGGTAAGTTCTATATATTCTCCAATATCAATGGGCATGGCATGCAGGTCTTTATAGCCGATAATCCTGCCGGACCATGGAAACATATCCAGATGGGAGGAAATATTCATGATCTTTCTGTCCTGTTTGATGATGATGGAAAAATTTATGCTGTCTATAACTATGACGAAGTGCGCATGATAGAAATCAAACCCGATTTCAGCGGTTATGTGGAAGGCAGTGAACGGGTCATTATCCCGGCAGGTAATGCTATGGGAGAGGGACACCACTTTTATAAAATCAATGGAAAGTATTATATCCTCAGCGCCAATTATGCCCCGGTGGGACGGATGCAGTGTGCCCGTGCCGACCACCCCGAAGGACCGTATGAAACCGTGACAATCAGTGCCAAAGAAACTTTAGGAACCCAGCGTGTACATTCTGTCACCAATGTAGGTGCAGGAAAATCTGTTCTCGAAGATGGATTCAAATTCAATATTTCTAGCCCGGAGGGCAACGGTTTGGGTGTCGTTCCTCTGCATCAGGGGGGAATTGTGGATCTTCCGAATGGCGAATGGTGGGGATTCTCTATGATGGATTTCCGTGCGGTGGGACGCACCACTTGCTTGTCGCCTGTGACGTGGGTAGACGGTTGGCCTTATTTCGGATTGCCCGGCAACTTGGGGCGCTCGCCCCGCACATGGACCAAGCCCGAAGTAGGGATGGATGTGAAGCCTCATGCCCCCTATCAGCGTAGCGATGATTTCAATGGAAAGGAACTGTTGCCTGTATGGCAATGGAATCACGAGCCGGTAGAAAAGAAATGGTCGCTTACGAAAGGTAAGTTGCGCTTGCATACAATGCCGGCTAAGAATTTTCTATGGGCAAAGAATACGCTCACCCAACGGGGGATCGGTCCCGTGTCCATAGCGACGGTAGAACTGGACGGCACTCATCTGAAAGATGGTGATGTAGCAGGGCTGGGACTGCTGAATATACCCTATTCTTGGTTAGGAGTCTTGTGCGAGGGCAAGAAACTCGTATTGCGTTTCCGCAATCAGGCAACCATGGAAACCATAGATGTCGAAACAAAGACGGAACGGTATAAAGATAGAATCAAACTGAGTGGAGCTGAAAATCCTCTTGCATCCGGCAAAGTCTATCTGCGTGTGACAGGTCGGTTTGATGAGGATTTGGCACAGTTCAGCTATAGTTTTGACGGGCACTCCTTTACAGATATTGGTGGACAGGTAGTGTTACCTTATCAGTTGAAGACTTTCCAGGGAACACGCTATGCACTTTTTGCGTCGAATGCCAAAGACAGGGAGGGCGGTTATGCCGAGTTCGATAATTTCCGGGTTGATGAGCCATACGCTGACCGTTCCGCCCATTTACCGGTTGGTAAAGTCATTACATTGGTCAATATAGGCAGCGGCAATCCGGCTTGGGCAAATCCGCATGGCATGTTGCACTCCACTTGGAGAGGAAGTGAAGAATCTAAGGGGAAAGGATGCCAGTTCCGGGTACACGACAGGGGACAGGGCAGAGTTGTTTTGGAAGCCTTGAACGGGACAGGATTCGTAACGGTAGTAGGCGCAGGACTTTCTTCCGATGTCCGTCTGATGAAGAATGAATCGGCAGGCAGTCTTTTCCAATGGCAGGATATGCTGGGCGGGCAATGTATGTTGCTCTCGCTGAAAACCAACCGTTACATAGGTATCGGCCCCGATACGGGCGAACCCTATTCGGCAGACTGGCCCGGGGCTACCCCCAACCGCAAGGATGGAACGGTGTTCGAGTGGAAGATTGTCAATCCTTAAAGTAGTATGAGTAAAGAATCAATATATGCTATGGAAATGAATTTGAAAACAATAATGGCAGCAGCGTGCCTGCCTTTTTTAGCTGTGCCCGGTGTGTTGCGGGCGCAGAACCCCATTGTGCAAACCTGGTATACCACTGATCCGGCACCCTTGGTTCACGATGGAACTATGTATATTTACACCGGACATGATGAAGATAAAGCCGATTTTTTCTGGATGCAGGAATGGCGTGTCTATTCCTCCCAAGATATGGTGAACTGGACCGACCACGGTTCGCCCCTCGCCCTCGAAACCTTTGAATGGGCGGATGACCGTGCCTGGGCAGGGCAATGCATTGAGCGCAACGGCAAGTTTTACTGGTATATCTGTGCACACAGTAAATATTCTAAAGGAATGGCCATCGGCGTAGCGGTGGGAGATTCGCCTACAGGTCCCTTCAAGGATGCCATCGGCAAACCACTCTACGAGGACGGAAGTTGGGCAAACATAGACCCTACTGTCTACATTGACGATGACGGACAGGCTTATTTGTATTGGGGAAACCCCGACCTCTTTTATCTGAAACTGAATGAAGACATGATTTCGTATATGGGAAGTCTGACCAAGGTGGCACAGACGGTAGAAAGTTTTGGCGCTCCCGCGGTGGAGGCAAGAAAGAAAGGGGTGAAATACAAGGACATCTACACGGAAGGTCCATGGTTCTATAAACGTGGAGGCAAGTACTATATGCTTTACGCTGCCGGAGGAGTTCCCGAACATATCGCCTATTCCATGAGCGATACGCCGACAGGACCTTGGAAGTACATGGGTGAGATTATGCCTTTGCAGGATACCGGTTCGTTTACCAATCATTGCGGAGTGATAGATTACAAAGGCAATTCCTATTTTGCTTATCACACCGGCAAGTTGCCGGGAGGCGGAGGCTTCGGACGAAGTGTAGCCATAGAACAGTTCCGGTATAATGCAGACGGCACCTTCCCGATAATCAATGCAACGAAAGAAGGGGTGGCTCCGATAGGAAAGCTGAACCCTTACCAACGGGTGGAAGCGGAGACCATCGCTTTCTCCGAGGGAGTGAAGTCTGAATGGAACAGCAAGACGGGTGTCTATATTTCAGAGATTCACGACGGTGACTATATAAAGGTGCGTGAAGTGGATTTCGGAAATCAACCTCCCTACCGTTTCAGCGCCTCTGCGTCAAGTGCACTCCGGGGTGGTACATTGGAAGTGCACCTGGATAGTATCGGTGGAGACTTGCTGGCAAAGGCCATCGTCCCTCATACAGGTGGTTGGGAACAATGGACAACCATCGAAGCTGAAGTTGCAAAACCGGTGACCGGAGTCCGTGATATTTATTTTGTATTCAAGGGGCGTAAAGGCTGCAAGCTTTTCAACCTCGACTGGTGGAAATTCACCGGCAAGAAAGAACAGCAGGACGTGATAGCCACGACCGTTATTCCCGAAACCAATGTTCCCGGCAACGAATACCCGAGGCTGGATAAAGAGAACCGTGCCTATTTCCGTTTCTATGCTCCCCAGGCCAGTAGCGTGCAGGTGGATTGTTGCGGAAAGAAATACGATATGCAGAGAGGAGCCGATGGACACTGGACGGCAACTACCGATCCGCTAGTGGTGGGATTCCATTATTATTTCTTGGTGGTGGACGGAGTTTCGGTGGTTGATCCTGCCAGCTATACCTTCTTCGGTTGCTGCCGCATGTCCAGCGGCATAGAGGTTCCCGAGGGCGAGGAAGGGGATTATTATCGTCCCCGGCAAGGAGTGCCGCATGGGCAGGTGCGTTCTTGCACTTACTATTCGGAATCGCAAAAGGGATTCCGCCGATGCATGGTCTATACACCGGCCGAGTATGAGACAAGTTCCAAGAAACGCTATCCCGTACTTTATTTGCAACACGGTATGGGCGAGGATGAAACCGGTTGGAGTACACAGGGACGGATGAATCACATTATGGACAATCTGATAGCTTCCGGACAGTGTGTGCCGATGCTGGTAGTGATGGATAGCGGCGATGTTCAGGCTCCTTTCCGTCCGCGTCCGGGAAGATATGTGAATGAGGAGCGCGCTTTGTATGGCGCTTCGTTCTATGACGTGATACTGCAAGACTTGATACCCATGATAGACCGTACTTTCCGGACAAAGACCGACCGGGAGCATCGTGCCATGGCGGGACTTTCGTGGGGAGGACACCAGACTTTCAATACCGCTTTGCCTCATCTCGACAAATTCGCTTATATAGGCGGCTTTAGCGGAGCTATCTTCGGGCTGGATGTGAAGACTTGCTTTGACGGCGTGTTCGCTGATGCCGATAGCTTCAATAAGAAAGTGAATTATCTATTCTTGGGTTGTGGCACAGAGGAGCAGATGGGAACAAAGCAACTGACCGGTGCACTGCGGGAGCTGGGCATTAAAGTAGACTATTACGAATCGCAGGGCACCGCCCACGAGTGGCTCACCTGGAGGCGTTGCCTGAAAGAGTTTGTACCCCATTTGTTTAAGAAATAAATAATGCATAGCAAAATGAAAAGAAATTTCATCATAACTTGTCTGTTACTGATAACCATGACTGTCTCCGCTCAGGACGGGAACTTCCATATTTACCTTTGTTTCGGCCAGTCCAACATGGAAGGCAATGCAAAGATTGAAGCGCAGGATACCTGCGGAGTCAGCGACCGTTTCCGCGTGATGGCGGCAGTGGATTGTCCTGAAACAGGACGGAAAAAAGGGGAATGGTATACAGCCGTTCCTCCTTTGGTACGTTGTAACACCGGATTGACACCCGCTGATTATTTCGGAAGGGCACTGGTTGCCAATCTCCCTTCGGAGGTAAAGGTAGGTGTAATCAATGTAGCCGTAGGCGGTTGCAAGATTGATTTGTTTGATAAGGAAAACTACAAGGAATACATTGTCGCCCAGCCGGACTGGATGAAGAATATGGCTCAGGAGTATGATTTCAATCCTTATGGCCGCTTGGTGGAATTGGCAAAACTGGCACAGCAACAAGGAGTAATCAAAGGCATTCTGTTGCACCAGGGCGAATCGAATACGGGAGACAAGGAGTGGCCTCTAAAAGTAAAAAGTGTCTATCAGAACCTGCTGAAAGACTTGAATCTGAAAGCGGAAGACGTCCCTCTGCTCGCCGGTGAAACGGTGCATGCAGACCAAAAAGGGATATGTGCAAGCATGAATGCCATCATTGATACTTTGCCGCAAGTGATTCCTACGGCGCATGTCATTTCATCTTCCAGTTGTCCTGCCGCCCAAGATAACCTGCATTTTACGGCAGAAGGTTATCGGATACTGGGGAGAAGATATGCTTCGAAGATGCTTGCCTTGCTGGGTTTTCACAATGCTGAAGAACGCCGTGTGGAAAGTCCGGATGGTAAACTATGTGTCACGATAGCAGATGAAGGTGGAATTCCCACTTATAATATAATGTATGATGGAGTTGCTTTTCTACAAAAATCTCCACTGGGATTGGATACGAATATCGGAGATTTTACTTGTCAGATGTCGCTGGATTATGCCAGTCCGTTGTCTTGCATCAATGATGAATATGCTCTTTCCACCATCAAGCAGAGCAAAGTGCACTATCAGGCCAACGCGCGAACTTTCACTTTCTCAAAAGCAGGGCGGAGGATTTATGATATTATCTTTCAGGTGAGCGATAACGATGTGGCGTTCAAATACAGAATGTATCCGCAGGGCGAAACTTTGTGCTGTGTAATCAGACGGGAGGCTACTGGTTTCGTACTGCCCCAAGGAAGTACTACCTTTCTTTGTCCCCAATCAGGACCGATGAACGGATTCGCACGTACTTCGCCCAGTTATGAAACACCCTATGCGGCCGACGAAGCGATGGGAAAGAATGGCTGGGGCAACGGATATACCTTTCCCTGCCTGTTCCGCCATGCGGATAAAGGTTGGGTTCTGATTTCGGAAACGGGTGTCGGCAGCCTCTATTGCGGCAGCCGTCTGCTGGGCAAGGAAGGTGGACTTTACACCATCGGTTTCCCGCAAGAGGGCGAGTTCAATGGCAATGGCACGGTGGCTCCCGGCATCGCACTTCCGGGTGAGACTCCCTGGCGCACGGTTACGGTAGGCGAAACGTTGGCGCCGATAGTGGAAACCACTGTGCCTTATGATATGGTGAAACCGCTCTACGAAGCGTCACAGGAGTATAAATACGGTCGTGGCACCTGGAGCTGGATTATAGGTGGAGACGCAAGTATGAATGATGTCGAGCAGAAACGTTACATTGACTTTAGCGCCGATATGGGATACGAATCGGTATTGGTCGATGCCCTGTGGGATACCCAGGTGGGGCGTGAAAAGATAGCGGAACTGGCTCGTTATGCTGCCGGAAAAGGGATAGCCTTGTTCCTGTGGTATAATTCAAACGGGTATTGGAACGATGCTCCGCAAAGTCCCAGAGGAATAATGAGCAACACCATTGCCCGCCGCCGTGAAATGAAATGGATGCAAAGCATGGGTATCCGCGGCATCAAAGTGGACTTTGTAGGCAGTGACAAGCAAGTGACGATGCAGCTTTACGAAGATATAATGGCGGATGCCAATGACTACGGGCTGGAAGTTATTTTTCACGGCTGCACATTGCCGCGCGGCTGGGAAAGGATGTATCCCAATTTCGTAGCCTGCGAGGCGGTACTTGCCAGCGAGAACCTGCATTTCTCTCAAGCCAGTTGTGATGCTGAGGCGTTCAATGCCTGTTTGCATCCGTTCATGCGCAATGCGGTAGGTAGCATGGACTTTGGCGGTAGTGCGCTCAACCGCTATTATAATGCGAAGAATGAACCGGGGGGTAGCCGTCGCGTAACCTCCGATGTCTTTGCTTTGGCCACAGCCGTTCTGTTTCAAAGTCCGGTGCAACATTTCGCTTTGGTACCTAACAATCTGACGGATGCTCCGGCGTGGGCGGTGGACTTTATGAAGCGGATACCTTCCGTTTGGGATGAAGTACGTTTCATAGACGGATACCCGGGAAAGTACATTGTGCTTGCCCGCCGCCAAGGGGATCGATGGTACATTGCCGGCATTAACGCGCAACAGGAAACCTTGGAATTGACTGTAAAGTTGCCGATGCTTGTGGCAGGAGATGAAATGCGGATATACAGTGATGACAAGTCATTGACGGGTGGAGTGAAACCGGCGAAGTTGAATAAGAAAGGAGAAATGCGGTTGAGCATACCTTGCAATGGAGGAGTAGTGATTACGAATTAAAGAACGACCTGATATTTAAATCTTATGAAACACGTGCTAAAAACAATGGCGGTCTTATTGACCGGAATTTATGCGGTGTCAACCTACGCGCAGAACCCTATAGTGCAGACCAAATATACTGCCGATCCGGCTCCTATGGTCTATAATGATACGGTTTATCTTTATACCACTCATGACGAGGATGATGCGGACGGATTCAAAATGCTGGACTGGCTGCTCTACACGTCTACCGATATGGTGAACTGGACAGACCACGGTGTGGTGGCTTCTCTGAAAAGTTTTGACTGGGTGAAACGAGATAATGGAGCTTGGGCTGAACAGGTGATTGAGCGTAACGGAAAATTCTATATGTATTGTCCCATTCACGGCAACGGAATTGGTGTCTTGGTTGCCGATTCACCATACGGACCCTTCAAGGACCCTTTGAATGCTCCACTGGTATGGCAGAAAGAACATTGGTATGACATTGACCCTACTGTGTTTGTAGATGATGACGGGCAAGCCTATATGTATTGGGGAAATCCGAACAGCTACTACGTCAAGCTGAATGAAGACATGATTTCATATTCGGGCGGAATAGTCCAATTGGAAAACACGCCGGAACATTACCAGGAGGGACCTTGGTGTTACAAACGCAATGGAAAGTACTACATGGCGTTTGCTTCTACGTGCTGTCCCGAAGGTATCGGATATGCCATGAGCGACTCTCCTGAGGGTCCCTGGAGTACAAAAGGTTATATCATGAGTCCCACTGACAAGTCGCGGGGCAATCACCCGGGCATCATCGACTACAAGGGCAAGTCTTATATTTTCGGCTTGAACTATGACCTGTTGCGCCTGGAAACTCCCGATCATCATGAACGCCGTTCTGTTTCCGCCGCCGAAATGCACTACAATCCTGATGGAACCATCCGAGAAGTCCCTTATTGGACAAATACGGTATTGGAACAAATCGGAACATTGGACCCTTACCGCCGTGTGGAGGCCGAAACCATGGCATGGGGCTATGGGTTGAAAACAGATAGAAGCAAGGATGGCGGCATCTATGTAACCAGGATTGATGATAATGACTCACTGCGTGTGCACGGAGTCGATTTCGGTAAAAAAGGTGCCGGACAGTTTGTAGCTTCTGTCGCTTCCAAGGATGGAGATTGTGTGGTAGAAGTACATTTGGATAATGCCGACGGTCCGCTGGTGGGCTCATTGAATGTGACGGCAACCGGAGGTATGGACCGATATGCACGGCAGACGTGTTCTATAAAAGGAGCCAAAGGCGTGCATGACTTGGTTTTCCGTTTCAAAGGCTCCGCCCGGAAGGATTTGTTGAATTGGGATTATTGGGAGTTTGAAAGGAAATAAGCGAAGAAATTATTTCATCCATATTTCCGAGGTCTCATCAGTCTATCCAGAAACCTGTTTGTGACACAAGGTATTGGAGGATGATAAATTTATGGAAGCCTGCAATATTTTTGTTTTATATCTATATATTATTATGTATAAAAACGAAAATGTTGCAGGCTTCATTATCAGTGTTTTAACTCCTAAAAGGCACTGCTAAAGCTCACTTTCTTTGTCCTTCCCGTTTTCTTTCCTATCTAATTGTTCTTCCATATAGGCTTTAGGCGGCATTCCAAACAATTCTTTAAATGCTGTCGAAAAATTATTCGGATTGGTGAATCCGGTCAACATTGCTACTTCATTGATGGAATAGCGTTTTTCGGACAGAAGGATGGCCGCCTGTTTCAATCGGGCATTGCGGATAAAATCGCGGGTGGTCTGATTGGTCAGTTCTTTCAGTTTGCGATGCAGATGCACGCGGCTGATTCCTACTTCGGAAGTAATCATTTCTACCGTCAGATTGGGATTACTGAGATTGGCATTGATCACTTTCATGATTCGCTCCATCAGTTTGTCATCTGGCGACTGGGCTTCGATTTTTTCTAATTTGTCTTCGTGTATCTGCTGTCCGCAGAACGTATTCCGCAATCTTTCACGGCTACGGATTAGGTTGGCAACCGTCTTGCGCAGGATTTCTATGTTGAAAGGCTTGGTGATGTAGGCATCCGCACCGGTTTCCAATCCTTCTATATTGTCTTCCTCCCGCGTCTTGGCAGTGAGCAGAACGACGGGAATATGGTTCAAGTTGACGTTCTGCTTAATTTTCCGGCATAGGGTCAGACCATCCATTTCGGGCATCATTACATCGCTGATTACTAGGTCGGGAGTGCGTTTGAAGATGATTTCCAAGGCTTCTTTTCCGTTACAGCTCTCCCAAATATGAAACTCGGCGGCTAATTCCTGCTGGATGTAATGACGGATTTCTTCATCATCTTCCACTACCAGCACCCGGTATTTAGTCTTGGCGCGCGCTTTCGTTTCTTCTTTATCCACCGTTGTTTCGGGCAAGACGGCAGGGATGGATGGGGAATGGGAGGGAAGTTCGGTGACTGTGGTTTCCAGTTCTTCGGGGCGCAGGTGAGCGTTGCCCAGGGGGAGGCGGATGATGAAGCGTGAACCGCTTCCTTCCGGATTGTTCTCGGCATGGATATGGCCGTGGTGTAACTCTACCAGCGAGCGGGTGAGGTGCAATCCGATGCCTGTCCCTATATTGGAGTTGTTCAGATTGTTGTGTATCTGGTAGAAACGTTCAAAAATGTGTTCCATCTCTTTTTCGTCAATACCAATGCCGCTGTCGGCAATGATGATTTCGGCATAGCGTCGCAATGGGCTTGTGTTTTGATCATTCCTACCGGTGTGTAGGTAAATATCTACGCTACCGTTTTCAGGCGTGAATTTGAAGGCGTTGGAAAGTATGTTCAATATTATCTTGTCAAAGTTGTCGGGGTCTACCCATAAGTTCAGTTCTTTCGTCTCCTTGTGGTGGAAGGTTAGGGTGATATTCTTCTGCATAGCCTGTTGGGTGAAGGTTTCGCATATATCATCAATAAAACGGACTATTTCCGTTTCGCGGAAGATAAGCGACATCTGTCCTTTGTCTATCTTGCGAATATCCATCAATTGGTTTACCAGGCGCAGAATCCGTTCCGAATTCCGATAAATGGTACGGTAGCTTTTCTGGCGGATGGAGTCATTGTCACTTGCCATCAGCTTTTGCAGCGGACTGATGATGAGTGACATAGGCGTGCGTATCTCGTGGGAAATATTGATGAAGAATTGCAGTTTGGCTTCATTGATTTGTTCGGTATGGATGTGCTGCATCATCTCCTGTTTGGTGCGGTAGCGGTGGCGCATTTGGCAGATAAAGTAATAGATCGTTGCCAATACCAGCAGGCAGTATGCCAGTTTCGCCCATCCGGTTGCCCACCAGGCGGGAGAGATGGATATGGTGATTTCTTTGATGTCCGAATAAAGTGTATAGTCCAAGGCTTTTACGCGGAAGCGATAGGTGCCGGGGGCCAGGTTGCTGAATGATACGCGGTTGGTTCCTGTAGGCAGGCTTATCCATTTATTATCGTTCATGGCATAGAAGTAGGTGATGCGCTCGGGACTGTTCAATTCAAGCGTTGAAAATTCGATGCTGAAAGCATTGTCTTCGTGAGACAAGTGGAATTTTTCGGCTTCAAACACCGGGCGGTCTATGATTTCATGTCCGCCGGATAGCATCCCTTTCCGCACCGGGTGATTGTGCAGATAGAAATCGGTGATGCGTATATGCCATTTCTTTGCCGGATTGGTGATTTCCTGTGGATTGAAGTAGGTAATTCCATTCATGCCGCCAAACCACAGTGTGCCATTGTCATCTTTTAGTGAAGCGTTTTTGCTGAACTCATTTCCCTGCAGTCCGTCACCTACATAGTAGTTGATGAACTGATGGCTGGTGAGATGGAATTGTGAAATTCCGGCATTGGTGCTGATCCACAGAAAGTCCTGCTCATCGCCTTGGATGCTGTAAACGGCGGTACTGGGCAGTCCGTCGGCAATGGTATAAGTGGTCAATTCTTCGTTTTGGGGATTCCAGCTGGCTAATCCGTCGGAAGTACCCAGCCAAATGATTCCTTTTCTGTCTTCATAGATGGAGAAAACGATATGTTGGCCAAAAAGATGCCGGCTCTTGAACTCGTCTGTGTTGAGGTCTATGGAGGTGATTCCGTCATAGGTTCCGGCATATAGTGTGTTGTCGCTGGAATAGAACAGGCAACTGATCCAGTTGTTGATTTGCTTGTTGGCATCGGGGGAGTGGACCAATCTCTTGTCTTTCAAGTCATAATAGAACAGCCCTGCTCCCATGGTGGCAATCCAAAGGCGTTTGTTGCGGTCTTCGGCAAAGTTGTAGACGCGTTGTACAATGTTGTTGTTCTCATCCAACAGATCTTGCTGATAGGTGCATTTTCCGGTCTGTTTGTCCAGTCTGCCCATCCCTTTCGTGAAGGAGCCGAACCAAAGGGTGTGTTCCGAGTCTTCGTATAATCCGAATACTGTGGAAGGGACAGAGCAGGCATCATCCGTAGGGGCGTAATGTACTTTGGCAGTGAGCTTGTCCGTGATGCCATAGATGCCGTCATTGTCTGTACCTATCCATAAGGTGCCTTCGTGGTCGCGGCAGAATGATGTGATGCAGTTGGAGCCAATGATATTCTTGTCGATAGACTTGGAGCCTATGTATTTAAAGCTGTTGGGCTGTGCGGGAATCATCATCACGCCTTTTTGATAGATGGCAAACCAAAAATTGCCTGCATTATCCTTTAGGATGGAATGTACTTTGGCAATGTTGGAATCGAAGTAGCTGTTGTCAAAGGGATAGTCGGTAATCTGTTGCTTTTTGTTGTTGAATACTTTCAAACCTTTGCCATCCGTACCTATATAGAGTTCGTCCTGGCTGGCTGTATAGAGGGTTTTGATGGGTAAGTCCTGCTTTCCCTTGTAGGGGACGGGAAGAAAGGAATCCGATGCCTTGTCATATTTCAACAGTCCTTTCCCCATGGTTCCTACATAGAGATTATCGTTTATGTCTTTGTTAATGTCTACAATGGTGATGTCTTTCTCATGTTGCAGATAGTGTTTCACTTTATTGTCCGGGGTCAGATGGTAGATACCGTTTTCTCCTTTGCTCATCCAGATGTTCTGGTTCCGGTCTTCTATGATATAGTCGGTGCTATACATGGGGATGGGCAGGTCGAGGGCTTTTACGGTCAGTTCATTCTCTGTGATAACCAGTGAGCACAGTTGGTTGCCCGATATCCAGATTTCCCCGTTTTTCCGTTCCAGAATGGCGATGATATTACTATTGAATGCCTCGCCGTTCTCCCATTTTGCCTGAGGGCTGAAACTATCGGTAGCCGGGTCGTACATCTGTACTCCCGCGTAGGTACCTATCAACAGGTGTCCTTTGTTGTCCTCAAACAGGGTACGGACGTAGTTGTGGCATAATGATTGGGCATCATCCGGTTTATGTTTGTAGATGATGAATTTGGTGCCATCGTAACGGTTCAGTCCGTCTTCGGTGGCAATCCATATCATGCCGTTCCTGTCTTGATATATTTTGTTAATCAGACTGCTTGACAGTTCGCGGTCGGCAGTAAAGAGTTTGCACGACTGTCCGTAGCTTGTCATGGAGAATAACAAAAATAATAATATGCAGAGTGTGTTTCTCATAGGTGTGTTCAATTTGCATTTCCACTGCAAAATTACTCAAGAAAAGAATGTTTCCTAATAAATGTAGCAAAAAATTAAAGGAATAACGGGGTTGGATGACATATTGTAACATGGAGATATGTCTATGTAACGTGGAGGAAAGTGTTGGTTTTCATAAATAAAAGATGAAGGTGTGCATCTTGTATCACATCCTCATCTTTTCATGGTTATCTTGGGTGATAATGGTCTGTTATCCTTCTTTCACCTTCGCCTTTCCTATTCTTTCCGGTTCTACAAACAGATATTTGTAACCGACGCGAATACTTTCCAAATGCAAAGCTTCCAAGCGTGCACGGCGTACCAATAATGCGGTCATCTCTCGGATACGTCCCTCTGTATAACCTATCATTTCACTTTCAGTTGTACTATCCGAACCATAAGTGCCTGCTCCCTGTACCACCATGAAAGGTGATTCAGTACCTTCCTTGTCCATGCCGATGGCGGTTGCCACATATATCCACATCGGTCCGTGAGCTACGACTTTGCGTGCGGTTGCGGTGCGGCTTTCACCTTTTGCCAATGTGGGGTGACAGTTGTATTCCATGGCTTCCAATTTCTTGCCCAGGCTGTATACTGGGGCTTTGTCATCGGCAGCATCCAGTGGTTGTTCCCATAATACTTCTTCTCCTTTAGGAGGATATGTCACGTGATAGCATTCATATTCCGGTTGCAATCCGCCGGGTTCGTCATCGCCCACCGAACCTGCTATGAGTTTCACATCAAGAAATGAGCCGTTCAAGGCAGTCTCATATACCGCATCCGTCAAAGCGGCATTACTGGTTAATTCTAATTCTTTCATAAGTTTAGGTCTTTAAATTCAATTTCCTTCATAAACATTGGGTGAAAAAAAAAGTTCATTTATAATTGGTTTAGAACCAGCCTTCATGATGAACTATTTTATTTATTTCCATTTCGCAAAGAACAAAAGCACCTGTTAGTAGATAAAATAGAGCAACTGGTCGATTATTGTTGTCGAATGTTCAAAACCGGTTTATTTTTGCATTAGAATAAAGAAAGGTTGTGGAATTTAGTGTGTTTGTAAGTTGCTTGTAAAAGGACTTGAGGAGAGTTTTTATAAATACGTTAATAATAAGTTTGTTAGTAAATAAGGCCGGATCAGGTTTTGTTTATGTGGAGAACGCCCGTTGCGAAACGGGCGTTCTTTAAATTAAAAAAATCGTTCCATCCCGCAAGGAATGGAACGATTTCATATAATCTAAATAGATTATTTACTGACGGTAATTAGCCAAATCATCAGCCTGGAACTTGCGTATAAAGTCGAAATGCTTTTCTACTTCTGCCTCTGCATAATTCACATATACATGAGCTGATTTTGTAAACAATTCAGGAGCCTTAGTCGCATCTTGAATAAGAAGATGAGACATGATGCACACAGCAGCCATTTCATAAAGGCGACGTGCCACGAAATCCAATAATTCCTGATTCTGTGCTTCTTTCACTGCATTGGTGCAGGCATCAAACTTGTTGGCCATTTCCTTTACGCGATTCATCAAACCTTCCAGTTCGGGAGCGCAAGGAATAGCTTCGTAGTTGCGCAAGGTAGCAATGTAAGAACCGTTTGTTACATAACGGATAGCGGCTACAGTCTGCAACTGGGTAGTACCTTCGTAGATGCTGGTGATACGTGCATCGCGATAAATGCGCTGGCAAGCATACTCCATCATGAAACCTGAACCACCGTGAATCTGAATACAATCATAAGCATTCTGATTGGCATATTCAGAGTTCATACCTTTGGACAACGGAGTGAAGCTGTCTGCCAACTTAGCATAAGTTTTCTGTTCCTGGCGTTCTTCGGAAGTGAGTTTGCGCTCGCGGGCAATATCATCCAATGCTTTGTAAATATCTACATAGCGTGAAGTTTGGTACAGCAAGGCACGGCCTGCATCCAGTTTTGCTTTCATGATAGCAAGCATATCATATACTGCCGGGAAATCAATGATAGCTTTACCAAACTGCTTACGTTCCTTGGCGTATGCCAATCCTTCATTGTAAGCGGCTTGTGACAAACCTACCGACTGTGCGGCAATACCCAGACGGGCACCGTTCATCAATGCCATGACATATTTTATCAAGCCGAGCTTGCGGTCACCGCAAAGTTCTGCTTTCGCATTCTTGTAAACCAATTCGCAGGTAGGAGAACCGTGGATACCCAATTTGTTCTCGATGCGGCGAACATCTACACCACCTTCATTCTTGTCATAGATGAACATAGACAAACCGCGTCCGTCTTTTGTTCCTTCTTCGCTACGTGCCAATACCAAGTGAAGGTGAGCGTCACCGTTGGTGATGAAACGCTTCACACCGTTCAGGCGCCAGCAGTTGTTGGCTTCGTCGAAAGTTGCTTTCAGCATAACTGACTGGAGGTCGGAACCTGCATCGGGCTCAGTCAAGTCCATTGACATGGTTTCGCCGGCACAAATACGGGGAATGAAACGGCTGTGTTGTTCTTCGTTACCAAACTCATACAGAGTTTCGATACAGTCCTGCAAAGACCAGATGTTTCCGAAACCTGCATCGGCGGCAGCTACGATTTCTGCACACATGGTGTAGGGAGTGATGGGGAAGTTGAGGCCACCGAAACGGCGCGGCATGGTCATGCCGTTCAAGCCTGCTTTTACCATGGCATCCAGGTTCTGCTTGGTTCCCGATGCATATTCCACACGTCCGTTTCCGCAGTGAGGACCTTCTTCGTCCACGCCTTCGGCATTGGGGGCAATGGTTTCGCCGGTAATTTCGCCGGTGATTTCCAGAATCTTATCGTATGAGTCCATTGCATCAGCGTAATCCTGAGGTGCATAGTCGAACTCGTCTTTATCTCTATAGTCGCGCTCTTTCAGTTGGCAGATGCGCTCCATCATCGGATTGTTCAAGTGATACTTGAGTTCCGGTATATCGGTATAAAAGTTTGCCATAATTTATTTTTTTTGAGGTAATCTGAAATTAATAGGTAATACATATTTCACGCGTTTGGTCTCTCCGTCCTGACGTCCGGGTGACCATTTGTAAGTCTGGGCTATAGCATTGACAACACGCATTGCTTCTGCATCCAGTGCAGGATGTACTTTCTGCAGTAAGGTGGGCGAAGTCATTGTTCCATCCTTATCAATCATAATTTGTATAAGAACTCTGCCTTCTGCTTTCACTTGCTGAGCTTCCTTGGGATACTTCATTATATTTTTCAATAATAAAACGAAGGCTTCCATTCCTCCGGGAAATTCCGGCATCACCATATAAGGTTCATATTTCAACTTGCTTCCGTCTTCGGCATAGAGTTTGCCATCGATACGTCGACCATTAGCATACTCTTCGTATCTTCGCAATTTTCCGCTGGGATAATATTGCTGGAGCTTACCATTCAGTTGCCCGTTGTTATATATTTTAATGAATCGGGTAGAGCCATCGGGAAAGTAGGTTAAGCACTGGCCTTCCAACTTGTTGCCTTTGAAATGGTTTACCGCACTGTCTTGTCCATTGGCATAGAGATATCTATACACACCGTCTCTGATTCTTTTACGAGGAGTATCCTTGTATTTAGAGTATTGGCCAATCTCTTTTTTCTGTCCATCCATAGAAAAAACTTCCACTTGTGTGGACTGACCGGCTTGTGAAGTGATAATGGCGTATCTTACGGCTTTAGCCGAGTCTTCCGTCCATTCTCCCTTTTTATTCAGCCATATCTTTTCTTGTGCAACTACAGAAGTAACACAGGAAAGAAAAAGGAGTGTTAAAAACAGGCTTTTCATTATTTCATTCTTACCTGAGCGTTATTACTTACTGTTCTTTTTATAGTACTTAATCAATTTCGGAACCACTTCTTCCACAGTGCCGTTTATCACATAATCGGCAATCGTGTTGATAGGAGCGTTGGGGTCACTGTTAACAGAGATGATGATACCTGCATCCTGCATACCTGCGATATGCTGAATCTGTCCGGAGATACCGCAAGCGATATACAATTTAGGACGGACGGTTACACCGGTCTGACCGATCTGGCGGTCGTGGTCTGCATAGCCTGCATCAACGGCAGCACGGCTGGCACCTACTTCGGCATGAAGTTCTTTGGCCAGTTCAAACAGTTTGTCGAAACCTTCTTTAGAGCCCATTCCATAACCTCCGGCTATCACAATAGGAGCACCTTTCAGGTTATGTTTTGCTTTTTCTACGTGGCGGTCTATCACTTTCACTACATAGTCTGTTTCGGGAACAAACTTGGCTACATCATGGTTCACCACTTCGCCTTTGTAGTTCTCGTCTAGAATTTCTTTCTTCATCACACCTTCGCGCACGGTTGCCATCTGGGGACGGTGTTCAGGGTTTACGATGGTTGCAACGATGTTACCACCGAATGCGGGACGAATCTGGTACAACAGGTTCTCGTAAGTAATGCCTGCTTTCTTGTCTTCGTGAGCGCCGATTTCCAACTGGGTACAGTCGGCAGTCAGTCCGCTGGTCAGGGCCGAAGATACGCGCGGACCCAGGTCGCGACCGATAACGGTAGCACCCATCAGGCAGATTTGCGGTTTTTCTTCCTTGAACAAGTTTACCAAGATAGAAGTGTGGGGTAATGAAGTATAAGGGAACAAGCCCGGAGCATCGAATACATGAAGTTTGTCGACACCATAGGGCAATACTTGTTTTTCGATTCCTGCAAGGCCGTTTCCGGCAGCAATTGCTTCGAGCTGGCAGCCTAACTGGTTAGCTAATTTACGACCTTTGGTTAAAAGTTCGAGACTTACATCGGCTACTTGTGTGCCTTCAATCTCGCAATATACAAATACATTATTCATAATCGTTATCCTATTGTGTGGTTAGCTAACAGTTCTACAATCAAATCTTCTACATCCTGGTCGCTTCCTGTCATGGTCTTGCTTTCTTTTGCCTGGAAGACGATGTTCTCAATCTTCTTCACCTTGGTAGGCGAGCCCGACAGACCGCACTGCTTGGTGTCGCCTTCTACATCGGCTACGCTCCATTCAGTGATATTCAGATAAGGATACTTAGCATAGAGTTCGGCGTAAGGCAATACGGCACCGTCTTTGGTAATGGCAGCCATCTCCTGTGCGCCGAGGGCGCGTTTGTACTTCTGTAATAACTTCGCATTGCGCGGACGGCAGGGAGCTGCGCTTCCGTTCACTGTCAGTACGATGGGTAGCGGACCTTCTACTGTTTCCACACCACCGTCTATATGACGCTTTACGGTGATGCGGCGGGCAGCTTCGTCCACATTCAGCACTTCTTCCGTATAAGTGATTTGCGAGAGGCCCAGCTTTTCTGCAACCTGCGGTCCTACCTGTGCGGTGTCACCGTCGATAGCCTGGCGGCCACCGATTATCAAGTCGCATTCGCCTATCTTGCGGATGGCGGTGGCGATGGCATACGAAGTTGCCAGGGTATCGGCACCTGCAAAAGCGCGGTCAGTCAATAAATATCCATTGTCTGCTCCTCTGTATAAACCTTCACGGATGATTTCGGCAGCGCGTCCGGGGCCCATGGTCAAAATAGTAACCGTAGAGCCGGGATGTGTGTCTTTCAGTCTGAGTGCCTGTTCAAGGGCGTTCAGGTCTTCCGGGTTAAAGATAGCCGGAAGTGCCGCACGGTTGATAGTGCCGTCAGCGTTCATGGCATCTTTCCCAACGTTGCGGGTGTCGGGAACTTGTTTTGCCAGTACTACAATTTTCAAACTCATATACTTATATATTTGGTATTAGTAATTTTCCGGCGGCAAATTTACTCAAACAATTTAAGCGATGAAAGAATATAGACAGAAAAATGCACAAAAAAGCATTGTGTGAGCAATGAATTATGTATTTTTTTGTATCTTTCGACGGTTTTGGTGCATACTTATAGCGCTTTTATTTGTTATGATTTAAAATAAATTTGAGAATAATTATGAAGAAAGTATTGTTTTTGGTTGCTGTGCTGGTGATGAGTATCAGTGCGATGGCACAGAATGTGATTTATGATGAAACCAATCAGGCCGGAGTGCGGACGGTGGTGTGTTCGGGTATGAACCTGGGGATTTTCAATAACATGGATGTATATGTGGCTTTGGCAGGTTTCCAGTACAAGAGTACGGTGCGTTATTCGCTGGCGGTTACTATCGGATCGGGACACGAAGTAGAGGTTCCGGACGACAGCCGGTGCGTCCTGACTTTGGATAATGGCAAGACCTTGTCTCTGCCCACTGTTGCAGGCGGTGCTTCCATTTTGCAGAACGTGGATGTGGAAATGGATGAGGTTTATCAGAATTTCCGTCGCTTTGCCTATTACAATATAAAGGCAAAGGAATTGAAAAAGATCAGTAAGAACGGAATAACACAGATGGAGGTGCAATTGTCTCCGGGTAATTATTCCGTTGCTTTCAATCAAGATGTGCTGGGCGGTATGCTTATCGGCTCTATGGAGGTGATCAATAATATGTTTGGCAAATAAGTCCTTTTTCCATTTTATGTTTGATTTTCCTTCATCGCATTCTAGCTGTTAGGGTAAAGGCACTACCGTTTGGTAAGGAAGGCTGTGAAGGATAATCAAATATTTCCTGATTACTATCTTTTGTCATCGTTTCTTCTGGGGGTGAAAAATCTTTTTTATATTTGCAATATATGCTGACTCTAAATCGTAATAATATGAAAAAGGTAGTGATTCTATTGGTTGTCAAGGGGGTGTGCCCAAAATGTATGAATATGGGGTTTCTCTAATATTAAGCTAACTATGAAAAGGATTTTCTTCTTATTCTTAATACCTCTGCTCTGTCTTTCTTGTGGGCGGAAGACTTCTGGTTCATCTGTTGATCAAGTTTGTTTAGTACCCGCTGATACTATTTCCTTTCTTGTAGATGATTCCACATATTATGAAAGTAAAGCTATGTTTCAGTTTGAAGATGGGGGACGGGAATATTTGTTTTTCCAAAACAACAGAAACAGAGGAGTATTGAGACTTATTATTTTCGATATAGAAAAGGAATGCGTGCATAAGGCTGTCCCATTACACAAGGAAGGACCGAATGGAATTCCTTCAGTATTAGGAGGATATCCACTTGATATGGAACATTTTCTGATAACAACCAATTCTCCTTATTTTTATATGGTAAATGATTCGGGTAGTATTCTTTTCAAGTCTCAAGCATTGTATCAGGAAAATAATCTTTTCGGTGAGTTTGCTCCGACAATGCTTTACAGCTATTATGCATCTCCAGGGATTATCTGTGACTCTCTGCTTTATTTTCCACAAACACAAATTGGCTATCCTCATACAAAGAATACTTGGGCTACCTCGAACATCTTTTCTTATGTAAATTTGTCAACAGGACAGATAGGTAAGACGAAATTCTGCTATCCCTCTATTTTTAATAAAGAGGAAATAATTAGAACATTATCTTATGAAAATGGGCATAGTTATGCTGATACGGGAAAAGAAGTAGCTGTCTCTTTCCATGCTTCAGACAGTATTTATGTTTCTTCCGATTTTCAACATGTACGTGCTTATCCTGCAGGAAGTCGTTATTTTCCTCCTCTACATCCTGAACCTTATGATGCAACGATTGATTTGTTGGTCCGCTTGCGGAAAGAGGCTAATGAACCTAGTTATCATCATCTGCTTTATGATAAATATCGCAAAGTGTTTTATCGCTTTGCTTGTATGCCTTATGAGTATCCTGCTAGTCGTAGTCCTATGGAAGAAGATTCTGGGCGTGAATTCTCTATCATTATTTTGAATGACAAGTACGAAATTATCGGTGAGACCAAGTTTCCTGGTAATACATATGCCTATCGTCTCTGGTTCATTGGACGGGATGGATTATATCTGTCGTTGAACAATCTGAAGAATCCTTCATTTAATGAAGACTGCTTGATGTTCCGTCGGCTTCAACTGGAATATAAAAAATGATTGGTATGTACAAGGATAGTCTTTTCTCTATAATCCTTGCTGTGAGTTTTGTCTGTGGCAGTTGTATGTCAGAGAATGATAAGGGGCTCAGTTATTTATTCAAAGAAATTGGTTTAAAAACAGTTACTGTTGAGAATATAACCTAGTTAATCATTATTCCCGATGCAGCATATTCGCACTATTAATTGTCAGCGTTTTGCTCTTTTAAACGGTACAAGCCTCATTTTTACAATTACATTGAAAGTACCGGTTAATTCAATGTGTTGGTTTTCAGACTTTTCGATATACGGGTTGTACCGCATTTTTTCAGCCAATTTGCGGAAGTCTCAAATCAATTTCAGAGGGTTGATTTGGTGAGTGTTACCGCATTGGGGGTACAAATGGTTTGCAAAGGCAAAGATAAAAAAAATTCTTTATTACTTCTAATACTTATTGGAAATTATCTTTAATATATATACTACTTTTAATGTGGTATATACCTATTAGTTGTTGTATATCATTTTGTTGAATTGAAAATAGCCAACCCCTTTACCGTCAAAAGATACTTTTGCCGAGGATGTTTGGGATTATTAGGGTAGAGAGGAGTAACAAAGCCATTTTGAATAGTTGGTGTCAAATAGTTGGCAATAAAAGTGGGGGCGGTGAGTTGTTCGCTACTTGTTCGGTCGGCTTGTTCGATTGATTGTTGTGGGGTATTGATAATCATATATCTATTCTTTAACTCATGATTTTCTCCCATCATCAGATTTCTGAAAAACAAATTCAAAAAACTCATATCGGGTTCAACCTCTTTTCGCACATTTCTATAATTCGCACGAATCAGCGCATTGCGGAAGTACCAAAAGTTGTTGGCAAATAGATTATAGTTAATGCCAAAACCAATGCTGCGTAAATACTTTATAGTAAAGACAGCCGTAGTACGGGTGTTACCCTCACCGAATGGATGAATCTGCTAAATGCCTGATACGAACTTGGTAATATCGCCATTGCATCATCCATAGGCAAGCCCTTGTATGAGAAGTCCTTTTCTGGTTCCAAGTCGTATTCTAAAGCTCTGTGTAAATTTTCGGAGTTGACATAAAGGAGGCGAATATGTATTTACAAAGAGATGATATAGTAAGGCAAGTGGAAAATCGGGATATCAGCCGATATATTTGAATGAGTGAAATTGTCAATATTGGAAGATATTATTTAGCTGCTCACATTCTAATATAGATTTATGCGTATTGCAGGTGAAATTCTACCTTGTAAAAGTGCGTATTGCAGGTAGTAAATATGGAATTTGATTTGCGTATTGCAGAAAATATCATTAAATTTGCATATGGATGAGATGATAAATATTGAATGGTATGATATTCAAACGTAAATTATATGACAAATTGCTTGTCTGGAAACAGCAAACGGCAGGCACTAAGGCGCTTCTGATAGAAGGCGCCCGACGGATAGGCAAATCCACTCTTGTGGAAGAGTTCGCAAAGAATGAATACCGGAGCTATCTTATGATAGATTTCAACAAAGTTAGCGACTCAGTTATTTCGGCCTTTAACAATTACATGAATGATCTCGACACCTTTTTCCTTATTCTTTCTTCGGAATATGGTGTGAGGCTTTATCCAAAAGAATCCATTATCATATTTGATGAGATACAACAGTTTCCGAAAGCCCGGCAAGCGATAAAGTATCTGGTCGCAGATGGACGGTTCGACTATATAGAGACGGGCTCGCTAATCTCCATAAAGGAGAATGTAAATGATATTACCATTCCTTCTGAAGAAAGGACACTACTTATGTACCCCATGGACTTTGAGGAGTTTGCTTGGGCTATGAATGAAGAGCCATTGATGGCATATATCCGCCAATGCTTTGATAAAAAGGTACCTTTGGAGCAGGGGATTCACGCCAAGGCTATGCTGCTGTTCCGCCAATACATGATTGTGGGCGGTATGCCGAAAAGCCTGTCGGCGTATCTGGAGAACAACCGGAACTTCGAAATGGCCGATATGGAAAAAAGAGACATACTGACACTGTACCGGAATGATATAAAGAAGATAAAGTCTGGCTACAGGTCGAGTGTACTAAGCATATTTGACCAGATTCCGGCTTTTCTTTCGCGTTCCGAAAGACGTGTAGTGATGAATCGCATTGAAAAGGGGGCGAGCTTTCCAAAATATCATGATACTTTCTTTTGGCTCTCCGATTCGATGATTGCCAATGAATGCTTTAACTGCTCGGACCCTAACGTGGGACTTTCGCTGAATGAGGACAGAACATATGTGAAATGTTATATGGGGGATACGGGACTACTTATCAGTCATACATTTGATGAAAATGAGATCTCTGACGGAGAGCTTTATCGGGAAATCTTATTGGGAAAACTGTCGGTGAACGAGGGTATGTTCTACGAGAACGTAATTGCCCAGATGTTGGTGGCTGCCGGGCACAAACTGTACTTCTATACGCGATACAATCAAGAGAAGCATCGCAACGACATGGAAATAGATTTTATCCTGTCGAACCACAGCAAACTGAGATATAAAATATTTCCGATAGAGGTGAAATCGAATGATAAATATTCCATCCGTTCTCTTACCCGGTTCAACGAGAGTTTTCGTCAACGTATAGGAGGGAGCTATGTGATTCATCCTAAAAACCTGAGTGTAAAGGAAGGGGTGGTGTATCTACCTGCCTATATGACTTTCTGTTTGTAAGCATATTCATTCTTGTAGTCACCATTTCTGCACACTATCATTCCAGTTTGATTATGTGCAGAGAGGGCTTATCGTTCATTACACTTTTCATGTTGTTCATAATCAACGGACTATTCTGTTTACTCCTCAAAACAGGGATTTACTGGAAGAGCTACAGGCTTCTGTCAGGATGGTGAGGCGTGTTGGGGCTATCTGTAAAACAGAAGGATTTAGCATTGATACTTGTAAGAAGTGTCAATACTATATTGTACGTTATGTTATCGGCAATGCCAATAACCGCAGAGCTATGCTCGGAGCCAAAATGCTGGAATACTTCAAGAAACATGAAATGCTTTTGGCTGATACAAAACAGAACCATAAAATTTCTCTGACATTATTCCTTCAGGCTTTGGTCTTTACAAGGATAAGAAGTCACCTGATAAGTTATTTGGAATTAGTCCATTCATTCTTTTCATACCGTTACACTCTAAATTTATGAACGAATACGTAACTAAAACTTTTAATTTCAAAGAACGCTTATGTAATATAAAACTAAGGGACATTGATACTTTATTAGAAAAAAGCACATGTCCACTAACTGGGTTACAGTACGAACCAAAAACTTCAGAAATGTGGGTTAATTTAGAACTCTAGGTAAATCAGTGATTATCTTAAAGTGAACGGAAGGGGCAGATGAGAGTGAATTTTCCATATTACCAACTATTCCATAGATTTTTAGAAGAAAACGGTACAAATAATGGTATTTTCAAGTTCGAATGTGTATTTTTGCAAGCACGTTCACCTATATAAATAGGTCAACTAAGAGTAAAATGTTTATCATTCAACTATAACGTAGTCGAAGGGGATGAATCAAAAGGATACTCTTTCACATCTACGTCTGACTAAATCTGTTAAAGCGTTTTGTAACGAAGTTTTTAATAGTATGATAACTAAATATCACGCGAAGTATTACGCAAACTTGCTTACACAAAGAGCTGTGGGCGGTGAACTATCTTCAATCTCGCAATCACTAATGAGTGCGTCTGTTGACATTAATCCACATCAGATTGATGCAGCTCTTTTTGCATTCAAATCGCCACTATCTAAAGGTATCGTTTTAGCTGATGAAGTCGGTTTAGGAAAGACTATCGAAGCAGGTTTGGTCATTTGCCAATATTGGGCTATAGGCAAACGAAAGATTATAATTGTTTGTCCTGCTGCATTGAGAAAACAATGGAGTACAGAATTGATAGATAAATTTGGTATTGACAATATTATCCTTGACACCAAGAACTATAATGAAGCCATCAAGAACGGCAGATCTCCATATTCAAAGAATAAGGCAATTATTTGTTCCTATAATTTTGTGGCTCGTAAAAAGGATGAAATATTGATGCATGGTTTCGATATATCAATCATTGATGAAGCTCACAAACTAAGAAATGTTTATCGCCAATCAAGCAAAACATCTCATGCAGTTCGTGATGCTCTCACAACAACAAAGAAATTGTTGCTTACAGCCACACCCTTCCAAAACTCATTACTGGAGCTTTATGGCTTGACAAGCATAATTGATGATCATATTTTTGGTAGCGAGAAATCATTTAGAAGTGAATACGGTTCTGGAGAAAATAATGCCGACCTTCGTGCACGATTGTCTACGATGTATAAACGTACATTGAGACGTGATGTGAAAGAATATATCAATTATACAAATAGATTACCACTGACACAGAAGTTCGACTCAACTGATGCTGAATATGAGCTATATCGAGCTATTTCTGATTTTCTCAGAAGAAACGATATATACTCAGTTCCTGCACAGCAGAAGAAGTTGACTACAATGATAATCCGTAAGATATTGGCTTCTTCAACTTTTGCTCTTATAAGTACATTGACTAATATAAAATCACGTCTCGAAAAGATGCTCGAAACGGCATCTATGCTCTTATTTACAGCAGAGGATTTGATAGACGATGATGAAGAAATAGATTTGTATGTTGATGATAACGAAGATATATCAGCCGAGGAAGAGGATGCGATTGACATTGATAAACTAAAGGCTGAGATTGAGCTATTGCAAACATTTATCAACAAAGCCAAACAGATAAAGCAAGATTCCAAATCAGAAGCTCTTCTTCAAGCATTGGATAAATCATTTGAGATGCAAGCCAAAGAGGGTGCTTCACGAAAGGCATTGATATTTACCGAATCAACAAAGACACAGGCATATCTGAAAGAATATCTTGATGCTAATGGCTACGAAGGTAAAATCGTATTGTTCAATGGTCGGGGTTCTGACCCTAAAACAACACAAATATATAAAAACTGGTGCGAAGCTAATCCTTCAAAAGTTAGTGGCATCAAATCTGCTGACCGAAGAATGGCATTAGTAGATTATTTTAGAGAATCGGCAGATATTATGATTGCAACAGAGGCTGCTGGTGAAGGTCTTAATCTTCAGTTCTGTTCTCTTGTTGTAAACTACGATTTACCGTGGAATCCTCAAAGAATTGAACAGCGCATTGGTCGTTGCCACCGTTATGGTCAAAAACATGATGTTGTTGTTGTCAACTTCGTAAATATCAGGAATTACGCAGATGTACGTGTATTCAATATCCTTAACGAGAAATTCAATCTTTTTGATGATATATTCGGCGCTTCTGATGAAATTCTCGGTAAGGCAGACGCTATCGACTTTGAAACTCGCATTTGGGAAATCTATCAGCAATGTAGAACTGAAGAAGAAATCAATGAAGCGTTTGATCGTCTTCAAACTGATATGCAGGTTGAGATAGACGAACGTATGAAAGATATTCGCCATCAAATTTTAGAAAACTTTGATATTGATGTGCAAGAACATCTTCGTGTAGCAAAAGATGAAGCAAGTACTTTCTTAAATAGATATGAACATATTCTTTGGGAATTAACAAAGTATATGCTTGATGGTAAAGCTAAATTCGATGATAAACAACATTCTTTCGTTCTCAAAAAGTCAGTTGCGAATTGTGCGTGTGGTAAATATGATTTACTGTCACAACTGCAAGATGGTGCTCCGTATCGACTTTCTCACCCTTTAGCTCAATATGTCCTCGACAAAGCTATGGTTTTAGATACAGACAACTGCAACAGTGAAATCGTATTCAACAATAAAGACACTGGTATAAACGTAGTACTGCCTGAGTATCTTAGATGTCAATCAGGCTATTTAGTCTTATCAAAACTTCAAATTTCATCATTTGAAGACGAACAATATTGCTTGTTTACTGCATTCACTGAGAATGGCAAGTTCTTAACACAAGAAGAAGCCGAAAAACTATTCCTCTGCGGTGGAATTGAAAAGATAAATACCCCAATACCTGATACCATTATTTCTCGACTGAGTACAAATTCAAAACAACACATCATAACAACAATAAATAATGTGGATAGCAGAAACCTTTCATTCTTCAAGGAAGAAGAAGACAGAATCTATCGTTGGGAACGTGATGTGATTGATGGTATTGAGCAAGAACTTGATATAGTAAAACGTAATATACGTGAGACAGAAAGACTTGCTCGTCAAGCTGAAAATATAGAAGAACGTATCAGTCTTGAAGCTAAAGCAGAGGATCTGCGCCGTCAGAAGCGTAGAAAGCGCAATGAACTTGAAAACAGGGAAGATGAAATATCTGTTCGTAGAAAAGAACTCGTTGCTAAACTTGAGAGAAAAATGATTCAAACAACTTTGTCAGACAATCTATTTATTGTCCGCTGGAGTACTAACTAATTAATTAATAAACAACATAATGAATGAATATCAGAAGCGCTTCGTCGCATTATTGAAAACCATATTTGAGTTGGATAAGTCTGACCTTGATTTCGGTATTTACAGAATCATCAATATTCGTCAACGTGAGATTGTTGATTACTTCGAAAATCGTCTACCCAAGAAAATACAAGAGATTCTCGCCCCATTTGCAAATGAAAAGACTGATGAAATCAAACAAAAGTTGGCTAAGATAGAATCTGATGTTGAATCAATGGGTATGACTATTGATGCTCTTCAAGACAATACTCCCAAAAAGCAAGAATATATTGCTTTGCAGAAACAATTATCTCAAGGCTCAGATATGTCAGCACTTGAAAGCGACGTATATTCTGCACTATATTCATTCTTTAATCGTTACTACGACGAAGGAGATTTTATCTCTAAACGTCGTTATAAAGAAGGTGTCTATGCCATTCCATATGAAGGTGAAGAAGTAAAACTGTATTGGGCTAACCAAGACCAGTATTACATCAAGACTGCTGAAAACTTCAAGGATTATTCATTTGTTACAAAGGAAGGGATAAATGTTCATTTTCGCTTGGTTGATGCTACAATCGAGCAGAATAATAATAAGGAAACTGACGATTCTAAACGTGTGTTCATGCTGTATACAGAAAATGATGAGCGGCCTGAATTGAAGACATTCGAATGGAATGCTGAATCAAAGGAACTAATCATTCGCTTTATCTTTGACATACCTGCAGACAAAAAGAAGAACTATGTTGATGATAACTATGCAAAAATTCGTGAATATATTATTGGTGTACCTGAATTGATGATGCCATTGATGTACCAAACATCAACAGACCCAAAGAAACCTGTAACTTTGATTCAGAAACATCTTAACGGATATGTAGCAAAGAACACATTTGATTATTTCATCCATAAGGATTTAGGTGGATTCCTCACACGTGAACTTGATTTCTTTATCAAGAACGAAGTGATGCATCTCGATGACCTTGACACAGATAACGAAGTACATGCAGAAAGTTATCTTGCAAAGGTGCGTGCGGTAAAACGTATCGGTAAAGAGATAATCACATTCTTGGCACAAATAGAAAATTTCCAGCGCAAACTTTGGCTGAAGAAGAAGTTTGTGGTGGAAACGAATTGGTGCATTACACTTGACCATATTGATAAATCTTTTTATCCGGAGATTATTGCTAATAAGATACAGATTCAGGAGTGGATTGATATGTATGCTATTGATGAAATCAAAGGAGATCTAAATACAACAGCATTCACAAATCCCCCGAGCATAGAATTTTTGAAGGAGAATCAGAACTTAATTGTTGATACAAAGAATTTCCCTACCACATTTCGTGACCGTTTAATTGCATCTATAGATAATATAGACGAGAACACTAATGGTTTGATGATTAACGGAGATAACATTCAAGCAATTTCTCTTTTGCAAAAAAAGTATAATGGAAAAATTGATTGTATTCACATTGATCCCCCTTACAACACAGATACAAGCGGATTTCTTTATAAAAATAATTTCAAACATTCTTCTTGGATATCTATGATGGATAATAGAATTAATAGTTCAATTCCTCTGATGGCTGTGGATGGTACCTTTATTTGTCATATTGACGAGAATGAATATGAAAATCTCTGGAATCTTTTCAATAACACCCCCCTTTATAATCTTGGAACTTGCATTTGGAATAAACGTAATCCAATGACAGGTGGTTCAGGCATTGCAATACAACATGAATATTTTACATTTTTTAGTAGAGATAATATTACAATAAGTATAAATGGTGATAATGCTCAATCAATGCTTGCAAAGGTAGAAGAGCTTCGATTAAAATACGGATCTATTACAGATGAACTTAAAGCCGAATTTAACAACTGGATTAATTCTAATCCCGAATTAAGTGGTGGAGATAAGGCTTATAGAAATATATCAGATGATTGGCGATTATATCAAAGCGTCAGTTTACGTGCGCCAGAATACAGAACAGACCCAAAATTTCATATACCATTGATTCATCCTCAGACAGGCAGACCATGCCCAGTACCACCTAATGGATTTTCAAGAACTCCTGAAACATTAAAAGAAATGCAAGACAGAGGAGATATTATATTTGGGGCTGATGAAAGTACACAACCAAGATATAAAATGTATCTTTCGCATGGAACAAAAAAGCAACTTACTTCAATTATATCTGACGCAGTTAAAGGGACTTCGGATTTAAAAAAAATGAATCTAACTTTTCCATATTGCCATTCACTATCTTTTTATGATTCTATTTTATCATCTGCTTTATCTCATGATAGAAGTATTGTGTTAGATTATTTCGGAGGCTCTGGTACAACTGCACATGCTATAATTAATGACAATAGAAGCAGACAGCATTCTAATCAATATATTATGATCGAAATGGGAAAACATTTTGACAACGTCATGATAAAACGTGTTAAAAAAGCTGTATATGCATCCGACTGGAAGGATGGAAAACCATCAAATACATCAACTGGTATTCCACAAATAATGAAATATATGCGTCTTGAAAGCTATGAAGATGCACTTTCAAACATTACTCTTGAAGAGAAGGACTCATTTTTCGGATCCAATTTGGGAGATGAATATCTAATAGGCTATATGCTTGATATGGAAGCAAAAGGCAGTTTGCTAAATCTTGACGCTTTCATCTCTCCATTCGAGTACAACATGAAGATTACAGAGAAGAACGAATGCAAAGAAAGACGAGTTGATGTCGTTGAAACCTTCAATTACCTTATTGGTCTTTCTGTTCATAGTCAATCTTCAATCTCCTACTTCTCAACCAAAGAAGCTGTTAATCCTCCATATGAGGGTGCAGTTGATTTGCAAAAAGACCTTAATGGAGTTTATGGATTCCGTCAAATCGAAGGAACATTACCAGATGGTCGTAAGGCTTTGATTATATGGCGTAACATTAATCAAGATAATATTCTAGCGAGCAATGCTGCACTGGATGCCTATTTCTCGAAATATCGCATCAATCCTGCCGACCGTGAGTTTGATGTGATATATATCAATGGAGATAACAACCTTGAGAATCTGTGTCTTGACGATGAGCAATGGAAAGTAGTGCTTATCGAAACAGAATTCAATAAACGAATGTGGGAGGAATAACGAAATATGGCAAAAAAGAAAAGTTCACCATCAGTCAGCTTTGAAACCTATTTGGTTTTATTCCGTTACTTTCTTGGTGAGATAGGCACTACCGAACTGAAAAGTTTGGGTAACAGACTCAACAGCGTTGAATATGAAGGATTGGATGAAAATGGCAATACTCATTTTCATCATTACATAGCTCAGATAGCAAAGATGAAACATTGTAGTATCACAACCGATAAGTTGCGAGAATACGATGAGAGAATCTGTCGATATACAAAAGAAATTGGAGAGAAACGTGGTGGTATCAGTTTGAAGTATTTCCAATACATCTCGCTACTATTTACTGAGATGTATCTCGACAACTACTTTGCAGACAGATCAGCCTTCTGCAAGTCGCTTAACGAATTCATTGATAGCGAAAACGCAAGAACACTTGGTGCTCTTACGATGGAACCATATACCATTAACTCAATGAATAAGTTAGCGTATATGTGTGCTACAGGTAGTGGTAAGACACTTTTAATGCACATCAACATAAAGCAATTTATATTCTATTTAAAGCGTGCAAAACGAATAAACGGCAGTATCGCTATCAATAAAATTATTGTGCTTTCACCAAATGAAGGAATGAGTAAGCAACATTTAAGTGAACTTACTCTTTCTGGAATTAAAGCCACTATCTTCAACAAAAATGGTGGCGGTATGTTTAGCGGACAAAATGAAGGTGTTGCTATCATTGATATGAACAAGCTCAAGGAAGAAGGCAAAGTGAAAACTGTGTCGGTAGATAGCTTTGAACGTAATAACCTTGTTCTTGTGGATGAAGCCCATCGTGGAATGTCTTCAACAGATGGTGTTTGGTACGACTATCGTACACGATTAAGCGAAGAAGGTTTTGCCTTTGAGTACTCAGCTACATTTAAACAAGCACTGAATGCCACATCTTCAAAAAAGGAAGACAGGCAGATGGTAGCGGAATATGGCAAGTCTATAATAATGGACTACTCTTATAAATATTTCTATGGCGATGGCTATGGAAAAGATTATCGTATCTATAACCTCAGAGCAGGTATTGATGATAATCACCGTCATTTGTATTTGATAGGTTGTTTGCTTTCCTTCTTCCAACAAGTGAAGTACTCTATTGAAAAACGAACCGAACTGATTCCTTTCAATATAGAGAATCCATTATTAGTGTTTGTTGGAAACCGTGTAACGGCATCAACATCAAAAGATGAGTTGAGTGATGTTCAAGAAGTGCTATGCTTTATCGACAGATTTGTTCGTAACAAACAAGAAAGCATCCGTTGTATAGAGCAAGTGAAGTCAGAAGAAACTGGTCTTGCCGACAAATATGAACGTGATCTATTTTCACACGATTTCAATGCGCTAATAGATGTGTATGGCCAATTACCATCAGCGCAAGTGCTATATGAAGATATGCTTCATCTGATATTCAATACCGACACTGTTGCCGATGCTCCACGATTGCACATTGAAGCCATAAAGCAAGTGCAAGGTGAAATTGCAATGAAGATTGGCGAATATGGTGATTATTTTGGTGTGATAAACATTGGAGATACAGCTAATCTTATTAAGGCTTGTGAAGCAAAGGGAATAGTCAGCAGAAGCGAAGAATTCGTTTCTACTTCACTATTCAGTAGCATCAACGATAAAGAATCAAAGGTTAGAATACTTATCGGTTCACGAAAGTTTACCGAAGGATGGAACAGCTGGCGTGTGTCTACAATGGGATTGATAAATTTTGCCAAAGGTGAAGGTTCGCAGGCAATTCAGTTGTTTGGTCGTGGTGTTCGTTTGAAAGGATATAAAGGAATGCTAAAAAGGTCTACATGCCTTGACGATACCTCAGTAAAACCTTTGCGATATATGAATTGTGTAGAAACACTTACCATTTTTGGTGTGAAGGCGCAATATATGGAGGATTTCAAGAAATTCCTTGAACAGGAAGGCGCTCCTATCAATGATGATATTATTGAAGTGACTCTGCCAGTAGTCAATCGTTATGATGAAATAAAGACAAAGAAACTCCGTGTCATAAAAGTAAAGGACGGAAAGAATTTCAAGAAGCAAGCACAACGTATGGTGCTCGATGTACCCAAAGAAGACTTCATGCGATACCTTATTCGTAGTAAGTCGGTACTAGATTGCCGAAGCAAGATTCAATCCATTGAATCATCAGGCTCATTAAAAATGAATATTCAGGTGATTGATACAAGATTCACGATTCCAGCGTCAACACTTGCCTTGCTTGATTATTATCGCATCTTTGATGAGATTCAGCAATACAAAAATGAGAAGTCTTATTTCAATATCAGCATTGATAGGAACAAGCTGAAACCTATTCTTGAAACAGATGGTTGGTATGAACTAATTATTCCAGAAAAGCAACTTGAAATAGATTCAATTCGCAAAATTGACTATGCCACAGATTATGCGATTATGGCATTAAAGTCTTATATGGACAAATTCTGCAAATTCGAGCAAGAAAGATGGGAAGCACCATTGCTTGAATTTCAAGAAATATCGGCTACTGACAATAATTTTGTAGATGAATATACCTTCACCGTTACACCACAAAATAGCTTAGATACCACTGGTGAAGAATTGGATAAATTCATTGGAGATATAAAGTCTATTCTTGCAGATAATAATGGATTGAACGAATACGAAAAGAAGTTTGACTTCAACAAAAATCTGTGTCTGTTCGATTTCCGTTCTCACTTGTATGCGCCATTGGTATGCTTGAAAAAGGGAAATACCAATATACAGATTACCCCTGTCAGCTTGAATGAAGATGAAAAGCTGTTTGTTGATTATCTGAAGGAATTTACAGAGAATAATGGTGATGTACTTGAAAACAAATCTCTTTATCTTCTAAGAAATAAAAGTAAGGTGGGTATGGGATTCTTTGTTGCAGGTAATTTCTATCCTGATTATATCTTATGGATAGACACACCTGAAAAGCAATATATCACATTTGTCGACCCGAAAGGTTTGCTTCGTATTATGCCTGATGACCCTAAGATTGAATTTTACAAAACAATCAAGGATTTGGAAAAGCAGTTAGCACCGACAGCAGGTGATAAGCAGATTGTTCTCAATTCATTTATTATGTCTGCAACAAAATCAGCAGATTTGCATGAATGGTGGCATTGGGATAAAACCACAAGAGAGGCACACAATGTCTATACTCTTGATGATGATCAATGTGTTATCAGTATGATAAATAAAATATGCCTTTTACAAAGTTAATATATAAATAGAAAACTATGTTAGGACAAGTCACTATATCTTGTCGTAAAAGGGGGGGATATGAGGTTTTATGGGTGGAGATATGGCTGTTCGGAAGAAATGTATTATCTTCGTGGAAACCAAAGATAAATATATGCTGCGCTGATATGAAAACGAATAAGGCTGAAATATATAAAAATGCGTTCCGGCTGTTCTTATAGGACAATTACGAGAAGGTGACGGTGGTAAAACTGGAGAAAGCTATCGGATTGTCGTGCCGGGGTATCTATCATCATACGAAGGATAAACTGGGACTGTTTAAGGGGGTTGTAGATACCTATATCTTTGAACTGCACAAGGTGGAAAACAAGTTCGTGTTTGCGGAAGATATTTCATTACGGGACTTCCTGCAAACCTATATCGAAGGGGTGGAAAGGACAATGGATTATCTAAGCAATGAACTGAGTGTGGATAGAAAGGAATGTGCCAAATGCTATTTTTAGTTCTTGTTCCAAGCGTACAAGTATTATCCGAACTCTGTGGATAAAATGGATGCTATCTTTGAGAAAGACCAGCAAATGTGGCGAAAGATAATTGACTGGGCAATCGCAACGGGGGAAATCAGAAATGATATTGCCACGGAAGAGGCCGTCGATATGTTCCGAATGGCACATCTGGGAATGTTGTGCTGGCTTTTACCACGGGACTTGATACTGAACGACTGAAACGGCAATTTGACGCTGTATATAAACTGCTGAAATGATTCTTTTGAACGGATGAACGGAAATTGAATATCATTCAATCTTTTATGTGATATGTGAAGCACCTTTCGGGGTGCTTTTTTTGTATCTGCATGAAATAAAATACAGCAAACACTGTGTTTTCTGAAAGTTTGTGCTATATTTGGAAAAACAATAATAATGAAATAACATGAAACTTAAAAAGTGGATATTCCAACATAACTGCCCCTCAGTCTCCAATCTAAATTGACCCCTCTAAAAAAGTTTCCCTACTTAGATAAGCACAGCCTTTGATTGGCCTTCATTCGGTAATAAGAGTATGCGATGTTTAACTTAATGTTTATTTACGAAGATAATAAAAAGATTTAATTTCTTCCTTTTCTGAGAGACTCCCCAAAGAGTTCTATTCTTATAGCCTGATGAACAAGTATGTCCATGATTGCATCAGCGATGGTTTTATCTCCAATAACATCATACCAGTCCTTAACCGGTATTTGTGATGTGATTATTGTAGATTTTTTACCATATCTATCTTCAATGACATCCATCAGGTTCATTCTGGACTGGGCATCAAAGGTCTGCATCCCAAAGTCATCCAATATAAGCAAGTCCATCCTCTCTATCTTTTTAAGTTCCTGCAATATATTTCCTTTGGCCTTGGCGATCTTTACTGCCCCATCAGGCGATTAGTACTGGCGTATAACACTTTTAGTCCTTTCTGGCAAGCCTCATAACCAAGAGATGTGGCCAGATAACTTTTTCCGGTACCGGTACTTCCTGTAATGAACAAGTCTTTATGCTCACGTACAAAAGTCAACTCGGCCAGACGCTGGAACTGGTTTCTGTTCAATCCGCGTTCTACGTTGAAGTTGATCTCTTCCACTGATGACTTATAGCGTAACGAAGCTTGTCTGATTAGCCTTTCGATTAGACGGTTACGCCGGTCGTCCCATTCGTTGCAGACCAGCCATGAGATGAACTGGTCTGTTGTCATGCTGTCCATTCTAAAGGTTTCCAAGCTTGTTTTAAAAGCGTTGTACATTCCAAGCAAGTGCATTTGGCGCATTCGCTCAAGGGTTTCCTGATTCATTTCCATAATTGCTGTTTTTTTATTGGGTTATTGGTAATATTCTTTTCCACGTATGTTATCATGCGGAGGCATGATTGCCTCCTCTTCCCTTGAGTTTTCAAGGGGAAGCTCGTCCTGTCTGTTCTTGAGTATTTCTTCTATTGCCGGATAATTGTATAATCCACTGTTGGAAGCCCAACGGCAAGCATTTATAAGCCTTTTGCAACCGACCCTGGCTGCAAAGCTTAATATTCCCCGGCAAGACTTATAGGCTTGCTCCGGATGTTTCTTCTCTTCCATGACACGGCGTATGTATGCTTCCACATCGGGATGTATGGCGGCAGCTTCGGCAAAGAACTTATCCGGGTTCCAGTCGGTCATAAAACGGTGTTGGGAAGCCAGGTGCTCTTCACGGGTAGTATATCCGTATGACCTGAAACTGCGTACGTGGACGGCTATCTTCTCATAACGGAAGTAAACCTCCACTTCTCTGGCGGTATACAGGACATTGACTTTCTTTCCTATATATTTGCAGGGAACGCTGTAATAATGACTTTCAACGCGTATATGACCGTTCTTCATGACCGTTGCAGTATGGCGCTGCTTAAGTTCAAAACGGATTGGATTCAAGGGACGCATGCAATCCCGCTCTATTTCTTCATATTGCTCCCGACGGCTGTAGGTATGCCCGGTAAGAGGGGCATTGTTATGTAGTTCCAAAGCTACTCTGATAGCCGCGTTTAAAGACTCCAGACCATAAAACTCACGACCTTCAAGCTTGGGGTAGATGCTCCGGTATATCAGCTTTACAGCACCTTCGACAAGAGCCTTGTCACGAGGCTTGTAAGCTCTGGCAGGTATGACAGCACAACCATGATGCTCGGCAAAAGCAGCAAAATCATCATTCAACTCCGCCTCATAACGGCTGCTTTTCTTTACCGCAGCCTTTAAGTTATCGGGAACAATTGCCAGTGGAGTGCCGCCATAGAAAAGAAGGGAGTTCTCACAGGCATGGATCAGGTCTTCCTTACGCTGGCTCATAACGGCTTCAACATAGGTTAACTGGCTACAGGGGAGGATGGCAACAAAAATCTCAACAGGAAGAATTTCACCTGTATCACGGTTGATGATGGATTGTTTGTCACCGGCATAGTCTATGAACATTTTGTCACCGGCTTTATGATCCAAGTGCATGACAGGACGGGAGCAATCCAGATATTGCTGGATAAAAGTGCCAAAACGGCTACGGGCATAACCGTCAGGATGTTGGCACAGATATTCCTTGTGAAGCATCTGACGGGTGACACCCTTTTTCTTTAAACGTTTACAATGCTCGGGAAGTAATGACTGGAGAACGTCATAACGTTCGTTAGGTACAGGAGGCTTCTCTTTTTCCTGGAATAAAGAAAACAAGGAGGCATCATCCAGAGAAAGTACTTTATCTATGTCAAGCTGGCTCTTTTGATAGATTTGTAAATACTTCTTAACCGTATTACGAGATACGTTCAACATACTGCTAATTGTCTTGGTGCCTTTGCCCGAAGCGTAACAGCGCAAGACTTGGCGGATTTTGTTCATACTGAGAGATTTGTTAGGCATACTCTTATTTATCTATTTTTAACAGACAAAATACACCTTTCAAACTATAAATCAAAGCCGAATAAAATCTTTTTGGGGGTAAATTTCAATTGGCACAGAGGGAACTCTTTACTTTGGATTCAGGGGAGCAGTGTGAGGCGGATTTTCCAATAAGTATGCGCTCAATAATCTTCCGCATTAATAGTTCTTTCAGTAGTAAGCCTGCCATAATAGTTTTTCCTGCACCAGTATCGTCTGCCAGCAGAAAACGTATCTTAGGTTGGGGTAGCAAAAAATTATATACGGCCTCTACCTGGTGGGGGAGTGGATCAACAACACTACAGTTAATAGCAAACAGCGGGTCAAACTGATAAGCAGAGTTAATTCGTTCTGCTTCTGCAAATAATACAAATTTGTCTGGATCACCCTTGAAATTGAACTCTCCATCAGAAGCCAGTACTTCTAATGTGCAAAACTGTTTTTCTGTGATAACCTTGGAACTGCTTTTATTAGTATTTACTCCTGTGAACTTGAGCGAATACATTGTTCCTAATTTCTGTATTTTGTTAACAACAACGGCTTCTGTTGATATTAGATTTTTTATAATATTGCCGACTTCAATCATTGTTAGAGGATTTTATAAGATCTTTTACGTCCGTTTGAAGAACTTTCGCTATTTGAAACAGGACTTCCAAACTGGGTTGTCTTCTATTGCAAACATAAGAATTGACAATGCAAAAACTCTTTCCAAGCCTTTCTGCCAGCCAGGTTTGTTTGATACCTTTTTCTTCAAGCACTTCTTTTATCCGGTTCATGGGTTTATCCATTGCAAAATTCTTAATTATTAAACAAAGATATAAAACAATCTGCTATAAAAAGAGAAAATGGAATGATTATTTCTATTAAGGGTTTAAAAAATCACATTGTAGAGATGAAGATATTTTATTTTCTTCATCTTTGCAATGCATTGACACTCTATTTCTTCTGCTTGATACTTTCTGTCTCTTTGCGGAGCTGGTCGGCTTGTGCCTCTTTGAGGCGGGCTTCTTCGAGCTCATGGGCTCGCTGTTCTACACGTTGCTCGTGCTCTTCGACCATTCGACGCAGGGAGTGTTGCTTCTGTTTATCGGGTTCGTATTCGAAGATGGTTTCGAGTTTCAGCAGGTTTTCAGGTGTGATTTCGCCAAACGCTTTGATTAATTATAGTCGGATGAAGTTACATTCGACTATCGTTTCCCTTATATCGAACTCACGTTAAACAAAATCTCTTTCCATGTGTTTCTTTCCAGTATTAACAAGATAAACATATGAGAAAGAGATTTAAATGGAGGGTAACCCTGTTACTCTTTATCATTCCTTTGGCAGCAAATGCCCAGCAGTCGTCCGGGAAACTGCTGAATAATCCTTTACCCACCCATTGGCAGGAAGATGATGCAATGTTTCAGCAACAGCTTCCGGTGGACGATCATTGGTGGACGGTCTTCCGGGATGCTACACTCGATTCATTGATAAATGTCGCGGTGAAGCAGAACCCTTCCGTCATTACCGCATTGAACCGCATTGATATGGCAAGAGCCAACCTGCGCATTGCCCGGGGCAGATATTATCCGGCATTGTCCTTAGATGCAGGATGGAACCGCCAGCAGACCAGTGGAAACACAGGAACGGGACAACCACAATCCAGAGTGGGATATTATGATGCAACTGCCAATATGAGTTGGCAAGTAGATGTGTTTGGTAGCATTCGCCAGCGGGTGAAGGCTCAGAAAGAAAATTTTGCGACCAGTCGCGAAGAATATAACGCCGCTATGGTGAGTCTTTGTGCCGAGGTTGCTTCCGCCTATTTTAATCTTCGCGAGGTGCAGCAGGAGTTGAGTGTGCTGCAACGCAATGCCCTTTCACAAAAGGCGGTAGTGGAGATTACGGAGGTGCGCTATAACACCGGGTTGGTATCTAAGCTGGATGTGGCACAGGCAAAATCTGTTTATTATAGTACGCTGGCATCTATTCCTGCCACCGAATCGGGAATCATACAATATATGAATGCTTTGGCAGTACTGCTGGGGCTTTATCCGCAAGATGTAACGGCGGCTTTGCAGGCAGGCAAGGAGTTGCCCGATTATATAGAACCGGTAGGTGTCGGGCTTCCCGGTCAGTTATTACTTCGCCGTCCGGATGTACGTGCTGCCGAGTGTCAGGTGAATGCACAGGCGGCACTGTTGGGAGCTTCTAAGACCGACTGGCTTCCTTCTTTTTTCCTGAATGGTTCCTTTGGATATGCTTCGCATGATATGAAAGACCTGACCCGGCGCGGCAGTATGACTTGGAGTATTGCGCCTTCTATAAGTTGGACGATATTCAATGGCGGGCAACGGCTGAATAATGTGAAACTGCAACGCATACAGTTGGATGAGACAATCAATCAATTTAATAGTACGGTGCTCACTGCCGTGCAGGAGGTGGATAATGCGATGGCCAGTTATAAAAACTCCATCAAGCAGATAGTGGCTTGCCGCGAGATGCTGAATCAGGGGAAGGAGGCTTTCAATCTCTCTCTTAATCTTTATAAACAAGGCTTGACTCCTTTCCAGAATGTGCTGGATGCACAACGTTCGCTGCTCTCTTATGAGAACTCGTTGGTACAGGCACAGGGATATTCGCTCGTTTGTCTGGTTCAGATGTATCAGGCGCTGGGAGGAGGATGGTGATGAAGTCACTTTCTCAGCTTTCGCTCTTATTTTGCTGTAGGGGCGGATTGAATCCGCCCAATAACACTCCGAGAGGTGTATTTGTGGATGCACTCGGGCGGAAGCATTCCGCCCCTACAGTGAATGGAAACCTTAGTTTGACGGCTATGAGGGAAACCCTGCCCCTACGCTGAACCACGTGACAATAATATAGAACATAAAAACCTAACCCAAGATATGAAAAAAATAATGATAACCTTCGCACTGGCAACCTGTCTGCTGACTGCCTGCGATAAAAACAAGACCTCCCGCACAGGAATGGAACCACTACCCATAGAAGTAGCCAAACCTTTGGTAGAAAACGTAACCCTGACCAAAGACTACCCCGGCTACCTGGAAGCAGAATCTACCGTAGACCTGGTAGGACGAGTAAACGGAACCTTACAGGCCAAGAGCTTTACCCCCGGTACCAGAGTACACCAGGGACAAGTATTGTTCGTCATAGAACCCACCTTGTATGAAAACTCGGTGAAGCAAGCCGAAGCCGCCCTGAAAACTGCAAAAGCCAATCTGGAATATGCCAACAGCAGCTATACTCGCATGAAGGAAGCTCTGAAAAGCGATGCCGTAAGCCGCATCCAATATCTGCAAGCCGAAAGCAACGTCGCCTCCGGTGAAGCCGCCGTGAGCAATGCCGAAGCCGCCTTGAAAACCGCCCGTACCAATCTGAGTTATTGTTACGTAAAAGCCCCTTGCGACGGTGTGATAGATGTATCTCCATACTCTGTGGGCGCTTACATAGGCGGCGCCCTGCAACCGGTGAAACTGGCGACCATTTACAAGGACAATCGTATGTACTCCTACTTTAACATTGCCGACAATCAATACCTCACTTACGAATTGACCCAGGAAACCCACAGCAAGATCCCTGCCGAAACCCATTTCGTCACCTTGCGTCTGGGCACGGACGGTTCGCAGACGTGGAAAGGAAAACTCGATTATTTTTCTCCCAACGTCACCCTCACCACCGGAACCCTCCGATTGCGTGCCGAGCTGGACAACCCCGATGGTGTGCTTCGTCCCGGATTATTTGTCAGCGTCACCCTGCCCTACGGCGAAGCGCAGAATGCCCTATTGGTTCATGATGCCTCCATCGGCACAGACCAGTTGGGTAAGTACCTCTATGTGGTAAACGACAGTGATATAGTGAACTACCGCCACATTGAGACGGGCCAGTTGACAGACCATAACATGCGTGTCGTAAAAAGCGGTCTTTCACCTTCCGAGCGCTACGTCACCAAAGCCCTGCTGAAAGTGCGTCAAGGCATGAAGATAACCCCAATAACCACTAATCACTAACCCTTAACCACTAAATACATGTTTTCAAAATTCTTCATAGAACGGCCTATATTTGCCACGGTGCTTGCCTTGCTATTCGTGGTGGCCGGACTTGTAACGCTAAATATATTGCCCGTGGCGCAATATCCCGATATTACGCCTCCCACCGTACAAGTCAGTGCGGTGTATCCGGGCGCCAATGCTGAAACGGTTGCCCAAACCGTAGGTATCCCCATTGAACAGCAGGTAAACGGTGTGGACGGAATGCTCTATATGAGTTCTAATTCCTCCGCATCGGGTGCTTACTCGCTCACGGTGACTTTCGAGGTAGGAACAGACATTGATATGGCTACCGTCATGGTGCAGAACCGTGTCAGTGTGGCACTGAACTCCCTGCCCGAGGCTGTGAAAGTGCAAGGCGTCACTGTGCAAAAGCAATCGTCCAACATTGTGATGATGCTCACCATGACCGGCGACAGCATTTATGATGGCCTTTATCTGACTAATTACGCCAATCTGAATCTGGTAGACCAGTTGACCCGTGTGCCGGGCGTGGGTGGCGTTAATGTGATGGGGGCGGGAGATTACTCCATGCGCGTATGGCTCAATCCGGAGACCATGCGCATTCGTAATATTACTCCGCAACAAGTCTATGCGGCTATCCAAAGCCAGAATATGGAAGTATCCGCCGGATACGTGGGACAGCCCATCGGTGCATCGGATAATAACGACTTTCAGTACACCTTAAATGTAAAAGGACGTCTTTCCACTCCTGAAGAATTCGGGGATATTATATTAAAGGTGGAAGATCAGGGGAAGGTGCTCCGATTGAAAGATATTGCTAAAATAGAACTGGGGAGTGCGCAGTATGGAGTCGTTTCGAGGTTGAGAGGACAACCCACGGCAGGTATCGCTATTTATCAACTGCCGGGCAGCAACTCGCTGGATGTTTCAAAGGGAGTGCGTGCCCGTATGGAGGAGTTGGCGGAAACATTTCCTTCGGGCGTTCATTATCAGGTGACGCTTGATACCACCGATGTGGTGCACGATTCTATAGATGAGGTATTGAAAACCTTTCTCGAAGCAACTTTGTTAGTAGTATTGGTAATGTACTTTTTCTTGCAGAGTTGGAGAGCAGTTCTTATTCCGTGCCTTACTATTCCGGTATCGCTTATTGGTACACTGGCGGTAATGGCTGCTCTCGGCTTTTCCATTAATACCCTTACTTTATTCGGACTGATACTGGCGATTGCCATTGTGGTGGATGATGCCATAGTGGTGGTGGAGAATGCCACGCGACTGATGGATGAAGAGGTGGGGATTCCCGTCGATGCAGATCATCCGTCAGAGCAAACAGATACAACGGCAAGCCTTGTGGTACAGGAAACCGGACGTAAAGCTTCTCCCAATCCCCGCATTGCCACAGAGAAAGCGATGGAAGAAATTACCGGGCCTATTGTGGGTGTGGTTTTGGTGTTGCTGGCTGTGTTCATTCCTACAATATTAATCGGGGGAATCTCCGGTCAGCTTTATAAACAGTTTGCACTGACCATTGCCGCCTCTACTGTTTTGAGTGGATTCAATTCTCTGACGCTGACTCCGGCACTGTGTGCTCTGTTTCTGCGTCCCACTCCGCCCAAAAAGGCAATGATCTTTCAATGGTTCGACCGTTTTAATGATTGGATGCAACGCACTTATGATAATTCAGTGAAGTGGTTGCTCACCCGCCCTGTCATTGCTATCGGCTCTTATGTACTGATGTCTGTTATAGCTATTCTGTTGTTCGTTAAATGGCCTACCACCTTTATACCTGAGGAGGATGACGGTTACTTTATGATTGCCGTCCAACTTCCGGCAGCATCGTCATTAGACCGCACTCAGATGGTGGGGAAGCAGATTGATGCCATCTTGGAACAATATCCCGAAGTAAAAACATTCTTGGGTGTTAACGGTTTCAGCATTATGGGAGGCGGACAGTTGCCTAATGCTGCTACTTATTTCGTAGTCCTTAAAAACTGGAAGGAACGTGCCGGAAAGGAACATACGGTGCAGGCTGTGGTAGATCGTTTCAATCGTCAGGCATACGGCATGATACAGGAAGCGCAAGTCTTTGGTGTCATTCCTCCGGTAATTCCGGGAATGGGTAATACGGGTGGTCTGCAACTGGAACTGGAAGACCGCAAATCTCTAGGTACCGAAGAATTACAAAAAGCGGTTGAGGCTTTGCTCGCCAATTATCACACAGAACCATCGCTTGCCTCTATGAGTAGTATGTATCAGGCAGATGTTCCCCAATACTTCCTGAATATAGACCGTGATAAAGTGCAGTTGATGGGCTTGCAGTTGAACCAGGTTTTCTCTACTTTGGGCTATTACATGGGGCAGGCCTATGTGAATGACTTTGTGGAGTTCGGACGTATCTATCAGGTGAAATTGGAAGCCGGTGAGCAGTCACAGAAAGTGATAGATGATGTGTTGAAGTTGAGTGTGGTCAATGCGAAAGGGGAGATGGTGCCTTTCAGCAGTTTTACCCAGATAGAACAGAAATTGGGTATGGATCAGATCAATAGGTATAATATGTATTCGGCAGCTTCCATTACTTGTACTCCGGCAGCGAACAGTAGTTCTGGGCAGGCGATAGAAGCAGTGGGTAGTTTGATAAAGAATCAGTTGGGAAATGAATTCGGTTATGAGTGGACTTCTGTGGCTTATCAGGAGACACAGGCGGGAAATACTACAACCATTATTCTTATCATGGCATTGCTGGTGGCTTATCTGGTTCTGGCTGCGCAGTATGAAAGCTGGACTAGTCCGGTGGCAGCCGTTATGGGATTGCCTGTGGCTATTCTGGGGGCGATGATCGGTTGTTGGGTGATGGGTGTTCCGGTTAGTATTTATACTCAGATCGGTATTATTTTGTTGATTGCCCTTTCGGCAAAGAATGGTATCTTGATTGTAGAGTTTGCCCGTGACTATCGCAAAGCGGGCAATCCTATCCGTGAGGCTGCTTTTGAGGCGGGGCATGTGCGTTTGCGCCCTATCCTGATGACTTCATTTACCTTTGTGCTGGGTGTTATGCCGTTGCTGTTTGCCACCGGGGCAGGTGCCGGAAGCCGTATAGCGCTGGGTGCGGCGGTGGTGTTTGGTATGGCGGTGAATACTATCTTTGCTACGATCTATATTCCTAATTGGTATGAGGTGATGCAGACTATTCAGGAAAAGTGGTTGACAAAGAAAGGGTAGTGGTGATGATTTTATGATCGATTCATAACGGAACGGAAATGAATAGCATTGCCATCCACCGTAGGGGCAGATTGAATCTGCCCGATAACATCCGAATGGTGTATTTGTGGATGCATTCGGGCGGATTGAATCCCATAGCCGTCAGGCTAAGCCCATTAACATTGA
>ERZ791737.195-NODE-195-length-74543-cov-97.423075_pt1 | contig 74543 bp, 57 predicted proteins | sample MGYA00510042_ERZ791737 | MGnify/ENA primary metagenome ERZ791737 (study PRJEB30046, sample SAMN00791965) | human gut metagenome | study: EMG produced TPA metagenomics assembly of the A metagenome-wide association study of gut microbiota in type 2... | reverse complement strand
GATTCCTTAGCCTGACGGCTATGGGATTCAATCCGCCCCTACGGTGGAGGTTTACGAAATGTGTAGAAAGAGTAGCTCAAAAAGGGGGAGGCTGGCGCAATGGCATCGGGCGGACACATGGGTCCGCCCCTACGGTGGATGCATGGAGTTACTTTAACTCTTTGCCACCGCCAACCGTTGCAAAATGCGCTTTACCAGTTGGCGCATATCGAAGGGCTTTTCTACATATTCCTCTTGCGAAAGTACTTTACCATCGGGGGTAAATACCGGGCAATCCCCCATATTCACCACATAGAGAATGGGGATATGTCGCGTTTCTTCCTTGCCTTGCAAGAGGTCTGCCACTTCAAAGCCACTCATTCCGGGCATATAAAAGTCTATCAGGATCAAGTCGGGATGTTGCTCTGCGGCTTGGCGCAGGGCATCTTGCCCATCGGTGGCGGTGAGCAACCGGCAATGGGCTTGTGCCAGTAATATCTTGAATAGTAGCATATCCGTGGGGATATAGTCGGCTACCAGGATGGTGTATTTTGATAATGCCATAATTTTGTTTTTTTATTCTGTAGTGGTAGTAGGGGATTGCGTTGCTAACCAATCTGCTACCATTTGATCTATATATTCTATGAAATAAGTAACACCGTCTGAGGAAACCAGTGCGCGAGTTCCTTTCAGGAAGACGTTGCTTCCGTTTAATTTATCAACATTCTCTAGTTCCTTGTTATATTTCTTTGCCAGCTTTAAGAAACTCTGAGGGTCTGTTTTTCCATTTAATTTATCACCTATTGGTTGCCACTTACCTTCATCGTTAAAATAGTAAAGCACTAACGCTTCAGATTCTCTTCCTATTAGAGCATACCTGTCATAAATACCCACAGGACGTCCGTTGCCGGCTACCATTGGTTCTGTAAATGTTTCCAACTGTCTCGAACTCAAGTTATAGATACGTGTATTATAATTGCCACTAGTAGTATTATCTATCATTGCTATGACCTTATATCCGTCCGTTGCCATTTTATTACGTGGTAGTTCTGTCACCTTTAGATCTTCTGCATCCGGCACTCCATTTTTTATCGACATTTTATACACCCCTGTATGTGTAACCAAAATACCATTTTCTGCCATATTCAATTTAAATCCCGCTACATTTGTTATCTGTTTCCCTTCCGTATTGGTTATTTCTCCGTTATCATTAATGATATACGCATAAGTAGTACTAGACCAGCTACCGGATAATACCATGTTTTGATTTATAGCGACAGCATATCCTGTTGATTTTAGGGGACCGCAAACTACATACCAATTTCCTGTGTTTTTGCTTTTCTTTATGAAGAATGTTCCTTTTTGATCCGGAGGTTCCGGACTATCCGCTGCACCACTACCTCCATAACCCACTACTCCATAATCACCATACATATCAATAGCTCCTATACCCCGATTTCTGTAATAATCTACTTGTTGTCCATTAGGAAATATAGTTCCTCCATCTTCGTCCTCATAAACATAAGAAGCGCGCCATGAACCATCTGCCTGCTTGTCATAGACTTGGAGATAATTTTTACTCAATCCTGCTTCCGTTCCGTTCTTCATTGCTGCAAAAACGCGATTACCGGAATAAGAGCTTAGATAAGCATTATTAAAGATAGAAATGGTAGGAACTATTTCATAACCATCTCCCGATTTCAATGTAATGGTCAGTTCATTCCGTTCTCCTGCTTTTAACTCCAAACCAGTAGACAAAGCGCATGTAAAAACTCTCCCATTACCTAGAGTAATGACAATTTTATTGTCGGAGGTCAGCGTTTGAGGAATCAAGTAACATTGATGTGAAATATCAAAAGGATTTTCTACAGACCATGAAGAAGTTAACCGCATCATTCTTTGGGTGGCGGTGGCAGTTTCCTTTGGCGTCAGTACCCATTCGCTGGCAGTAGCTCCTGTACTAATGGTTGCCTGATGGTGTATCTTCTCTATGTCTATGGTAGATGACAAGATGTCTTCTTGGGTAATCGTTCCATCCTTACTTTCCAGATTGATTCGTAAGTATCCTACCAAATGCTTGAAACTGAAATTCAGATTATCCGTTGTACGCGATACTTGTTGGTGGGCAGATAGGAAAAGGCTTTTTGTATAGTTATTTTCTGTGTTTTGATCGGTGGGGAGGGTGATCTCCGCGTTGGCGGCAGGCATTGCATCGCCATTCAGAAGTGATCCATACCAGCCATATACGTCTACATTTGCATTGGTATTCGCCATCAAGGCTGCCCATAATCCCTTGTCTGCATCCGTCTTGGGGGCAAAGAGGCTGTTCTCTCCGGTGTAAGTATATTGGTAAGGAGAGCCACTCATCCCTGACCAGCCTATGCGGATGGCATCTCCAACCTCAAAAGTGGTTTGTTTATCACTATCCGTCATTCGGGGGGAGATGGGGCTTACTTCTACAATGGAGGCAGTGACACTGTGGGCGGCAGGGGATGCCGGAGCTTCCAGTTCCTCTTGCTCTTGTCGGCAGGCTGTGGTGAGGGCAACCAGTCCTAAAATTGCATATATTCGGTGTTTGTTCATTTTCCTTTTCTTAATATTAAGGTTACTTTTTCTGTTGTGTCTGATGATGTATTCTTTTCTTCCTGCCAAGATGCCCATTTATGGGTGGTGGCGGTTTCGTTGAGGGAGGTGCATAGGGCGCTCCAATCAGTGAAAGCGTTGATTCCTGTTTGGCTATCATTGGTAGTTACAGTGGTGGCAGTTCCAGCCATATAATAGGTATTGCCAAAAGTTGCCGCTGTGTTATCTCCTACCAGCCATCCGGCTTTGATTCCGCTAGGGGCTTCGTTTGTAGTTCCGCTAGCATCTCCACTAGTGAGTCCGCTAACGTCTCCGCCGGTAGTGGAATATCCCAATCCATCCAAATGGGCATAACAGTTATTTACATTCATATCTGCATTGTCTGTACCGCTTGCACCGGAAGTTCCTTCTACTTTTCCTGCCAATCCGCCTATGCAGCTTCCGCTTGCACCACCAATAAGGGTTACGGAGGCGGAGTTGCCTGTTGTAGGGGTGGTGTAGGCAGCAGAATTGTAAATATTTCCTTTGCAATATCCCACCAGTCCGCCTATGTAGCAAGCTGTTCCTGTGGGAGATGAAGGGGCTGAATTGGATACATCCGTTCCTCTCAGGTCTATGGAGCAGTTGATGATGTTGCCTTCCACATAGCCTGCCAATCCACCGGCATAGGTAGCGCCGGTAGATTCTATTTTATTTTTGCCTGCATCAGAGATTACACCTGACTGTGGATCGGTCACTACAGATAAGTTTTTTATATCGGTTTTGGCATAGCCTATGAAACCGGAATATGTTTGGTTCTTAATCTCCATGGCGTTGTTTTGTAGCTGGAGAATGACTTTCCAGCCTTGCCCGTCAAAGGGGATGGTGAGTGGCTTGTCTTCAATTCCTATGGGTATCCATGAATCGGATGCTTCGTTAAAAACGATGTCCGCGGTCAGTTTGATGGTGAATTGACCATCGTTACTTTGATCGTACCAGCCGTAGGGTTCGTAGGGGGTATAGTCGTATTCGGTGGTTGATCCTTCTTTGAATTTTAGACCATCACTATTCCATTTGTTTCGAAAGTCTGTCAGTTCTTTAGCGATGCTTATCCCTCTTTCTTTGGCTTCTATGCCGGTAGAGGGAGTTATGTTTTTCCAAGTTACGGCATCGGAGGTGGTGGTGAGTTTGCTACCCAGCACCAGGTTGTAGGTGTAGCAGTAACCTGCCTGCCACTGCACATTGAATGCATTGGAGGTGGCAGTGTAGGTGCGGTCGTGGTCGGTATCGTCTTTCTTTCCCAATGTGATGGTTAGGGTAACAGTTCCGGGGGTGCCATTAAGTGGGGCTACCAGTCCGCAGGCTACGGTGGCGGGGGTATTGTATGTTCCTATGGTTATGGGATCTCCTTGTGGTTTTAATGTTATTTTGTTTGCTTCTGTAAGATTATCCAAGGCTCCGTTGTTTATTTGCATAGTTCCGTTGTTTCCGACTAGGAAAGGGTTATTGGAGGATGCGGATATTTCAATGTTTTTTACGCAGTCGTATTCGGTATTGGGAGTGCGGTTTGCATCGCATTGCAAGGTGAACATTACTTTTGCCAGGGCGTGGTGCAGGTAGATGTTGGTAGGACTTGCCTGCATGGCGTTGGTGGTGATGGAGGTGATATCTCCTGCATTTTCTTTTGCAGAACCGTACAGGTAGTCGATGGCATTACAACTTGGGGTACTTGGGGTGCTTGTGCCATCGGTGGTGGTGAATGTTTGCTCGGCAGGAATTTCTACGGGGATGGTGTAGCCATTGTCGCTATTGGTTTTGGTAACGGCAGAGTTGGGATAGAATGCTTGTATATGGGCGTTTTCTCCTGTCAAGTAGAAGGTGGTGGAAGTTGAGCTGCTTCCATCTCCTTCTTCTTTTCCTTCTCCTTCATATAATTTTTTGTCGTTTGTCTTGAATGTATAACGAGTGCCGTTTCTGCCGGGGTACGAGGCGTATTCTTTGCCTTGGGTGATACATAGTCCTATTTCTTCAATCTCACCATTTTCCGTAGTTAATGCGTTGGAAGTTCGGACAAGGGTAGCCTCCCCTTCTTGTTGAAAGTTTAATTGCAAGACACGGGATTCCCCTGCCTGCTGTTCGGGCAGGTCACCCGAACAGGCAGAGAATAGGAGGATACAGACGGTAAATGGTATGTATAGGGTTCGTTTCATTCAAGTTCTTGATTCGGTTAGTTTATAGGGGTAAGGTCGCTGCTAACTGTAGCGTCTTGCCACTTGGTTACAGAAACACTCAAAGTAGGCTCTTTACCGGTCATTTTCACAGTGTAAATGGTATTGTAGGCAGCTTTCCATTCATTACTGTTACTAGTTACTGCCGGTATATTTATAGGATATGCCACTCCGTCTATGGTGAATATAGCTTTTACTTTATTATCGGCTAATGATGTATTGGGATATACCATGAAACTGAAACCGGGAAGGTCACTACTATTGGTGGTTAATGTATATCCTGGCGTGGTATCTGTATAAGGGAAACGGGTTAATGTTCCTTGATCATTACCTGTTGTACTTATCGTACCATTACTAATATTCATAGTAGCTGCACCTGTCTTGAACTCCCCACTAGTATCTGCTTTCGTCAATTCTATCTTTGTCAGGCTGCCTGTACCTTGAAAAGTATTATCTTTATAAAACTTGAAGCTGACCAATGCCAAGGCGTGTGCCATGGCTAATGTAGCAGTAGAGCTTGTGGCATTTACACTGGAAGCAGTAGCCCACATACAATCCTTTTCTCCTTTAGCAGCATTGATGGCATCAGTAGAGCTGGCGGAAGATATGGTTATTTTATTACCATCATCCGCAGAATCTGCCTTCCCTGTAAATAAACCTGCTATAGCGGCAGTTGTGCTTTCACTTATAGCAGAATTATGTGTCACCTCTAATTTAGGCGGATAAACGCCATAAATGGTGGCGTCTTCTGTAGAAAGATAAATCTTATTAGTGGTTCCCATTGCCGCCCAACTACTACCACTTAATTGATATAACGCATAATTATTACTTGTATTATTATAATGCTCGCTATGAGCATACACAGCAATCGTATCCCCATCAGCAAACGCATCTCCTTTCACAACGCCCTCGGTTGCCGTCCTAGCCATCTCCACCGAAGTCTGTATCTTTAACTCCACAGGCTGAATATTACCATTATTATTACCACCATCTTCTTCTTGCATAGCATCCGAAGAACATCCATAAAGGGCTACCAAACCTGTTGCCAGCAACCCGATTGTAACTAATTGTCTTGTCTTTTTCATATTCGTTATGTTAATTGTTTAATATGCTAGTTCATTGTTTCCCATCCTTGTAAAAGATATCCAAATCACCACCTTGCCAAGTAGTTTCCACCCATTTAGTGATGGTTACCGTGATCTGTATTTCCTTGGAAGGCGGAGGAACAGGAATATCGGGGACATCGGGCTTATCGGGTTCGTCAGACTCGTCCGGTTCTTCCGGTTTATCGGGTTTATCCGGCTCTAACTTATCCGGCAACTTTACCGACAAGTCATAAGACAAACCGGACTCAGAGCCTCCGCCTTCAAAGTCCACGGGAATATCTTCGAAAGCAATATCATGGGTAGAATCCCCGTCTCTTGCCAGCACCATGTTCATAATCATTTCCGCTCCCGGCTGAACCAGGATATTGCCCAAAGGAATCTCCACACCCGCCTCCACGGGAAGACCGCTTGTACCGGGTGCTTCGTAAACCACTACCTGCATGGGCTCACTGCCAAAAGACATTTCACCTTTCAGCAAATCCAAAGAGGCACTGGTGGCAGAGCCATCCAGCGACAAGTATTTTAAACGGTAACTGCCTTGAAAGTCTTCTCCTGTTTCCACGGAGATATTCAACTGTGCCAGCAGGTGGCGGAAGGTGATTTTCTTGTCCTGCTCTGAAAACGGTAGCCGCAAAGAGCCCGATTGGACTTCGGCATAGAGAATATCTTCGTTGCCCGTCAGCTCATAATGCGCCTTGCCCATAGAAAGCAGGGTGCGGGGATAGAAGCCCCACAAGTAGACGGCGGAACTGTCCGTGGGATAATAATGTACGGATGAAAGGTTGAGTTGCTGTTCTCCGGCTATGGCGTCCCATTGTTCATCTATGCTTTCGGAATTACTGCCCACGGCAAGCCCCACGGGTGTACCATCAAACTGATCGACTGCCGAACGACTGAGCAGGGAGGTATAAAGTTCGATAGGAACAAGTACAGGCTCCGGATCGGGATTATCAGGTTCATCGGGTTCATCCGGATGATCGGGATTATCGGGCACAGGAGGCAATGGCGGATCATCAGAACCGTGACTGCATCCGGCAAATAGAAATGATGCCAGTAGACAAACAAAAAAGAACTTTCCTATCATACAAAATAATCTTTCACACGTTTCAAACAAAAATGTTAGTAGGGGCTTCACTTTCTAACCTCTCCACCAGTACTATGCAAGAGGGAACATCCCCCTTAAATCCCCCTTCAAAAGGGGGAAACCTGCGGGGTGGGGTGATTTAGCCGAATGGCTATGGATGCCCTATTTAGGTGCAAAGATGATGATAAAGTTTTCAACTAGCAAATAAAATGCCAATTATTTATGAAAAGAATGAAAAAAAGTTAGTGTTTACGGGGGAAATGGGGGATTTTAGGGTGGAAAGTTTAGCAGATGGTAGGGGTGGAAGGTTTCTTTAAAATGGTTTTGTTCATTACTGTCTCGAAATGAACTAAATCTTTTAGATAAAAGGGGGATGTGTCAAAACTCTAAAACAACTATCAAATTGTGCACCGTAGGGGCGGATTGAATCCGCCCGAACCAGCGGTCACGACCTTGGGAGTAATACACAAAGTAAACTGTCATCGGGCAGATTCAATCTGCCCCTACAGCAAAATGATAGCTATTTTTTGTTTTGACACATCCCCCTCACACTTGTTCTCACCAAAACGCTTTATGCATCGTTTTTTAGTAATACGAATGAGAGATCAGAATCACTTTTTCGTAGAGAAGACCAATACCCCGGCAGTTGGGATAGTAGGCTCTCCGATCAATGCCTTGGCTCCTGCCGGAAAGGCAAAAGTATAGGGTTTATCACTATAATTCAACACGATGCCCATGCCATTGCGATACTCTATGGTGACGCCATAAGGCAAATCCATTACGGGAATATTCAGTTGTGCATAGAGCTTCTTTAGCATATCCTTTTCCAATGTGCCGTCTGTGCTATCTACTCCCACATAGGTGATTGTACCTTTTCCCAGTCGGCGGGTAGTGATGGCAGGTTTTCCTTCATAAAACTCCTGCGTATAGGTAGCCCATACTTGCGAATCCTTGCCCGGTTTTAAGATTTCTCCCCACGTATTCCAGGTATATTCCTTACCATTCATCAACAGCTTACCCGGTTCTTCGGGAAGTAACAAGTCATAAAATTCCATTTCATTGCCGGTCAGTTCATTAATCATGGCGCCGAATGGAGTTTCGGGCAAACGTCCATAGCGGTCTTTCTGGGCGGTGCGACAGGTAAGAACCAAGTTACCACCATTCTTCACATAGTCCGTCCATCGGTTCACCAGTTCCCGGTCAGCCAGTTGATAGGCAGGGGCGATGACTACCGGATAGGGCGACAAGTCTTTGCTTTCATTGATAAAATCGACAGGTGCGCCAAAGGATTTCAGGACACGATAGTATTTCTCGATATGTCCCAATGTATTCCAGGTGCGGTTCTGCTTTTGACGCTCTATGCTCCATGAGTTTTCATGATTAAAGAGGATAGCGGTGCGGCGGGCTACGTATTCGGCAGGCTTCACTTCACGGGCAGACACCTTGCCGCGGAGTTGCTTTATTTCTTTCATAAACTGTTCATACTCACGTCCGCCGGGAGTTACGGTTACGCCATCCGTGCCCACAATGCCATAGTGATATTGCTCTGTGCCATAAAGGGGCTGGCGATAACGATACGTGCAAATAAAATCACTGCCTCCGGCAAATACGCTCCACATCCACAAACGGACTGCTCCGGGAAGCGGTTGCGGATTGATCTGTCCCCAGTTCACCTGTCCCGGTTGTAGTTCCATCACTCCGTAAGTTCCCTGGATGGGGCGGAAAAAGTCATTGGCAAAGGCAATGCGCAAGGGATTTCCTACCCGGTAACCGCGACGGCCGATGCCTTCATTATCGCCATACACCATGTAGCGGGTATAGCTTTGGAAGTCAAGATCGGGGCTTCCGCCTATGTGTCCTTCTTCATAATTAGGAATGTAATTGGTGGTTACCCACTGGTTACGGGCGTATTTCTTTATCAACAGGCATTGTTCGTTCAGGAAGTCATTCGTCTGTCCGGCGGCAAAGCGGCGGTAGTCCAGAATCTGATGATGGTTCATAAACATTTGGGCGGTTTTAGGGAGGGTTATTTCATCAAAAGATGAATAGACTTCACTCCAGAAAGCGGTTCCCCAAGCGTCATTCAAGGCGTTGATGTCATTGTTATACTTTGCACGCAGGAAGTCGCGGAAGGCGAGTTCTGCCTTTGGGTTGTAATCAAACTGGACGGCAGGTTCATTATCCAGTTGCCAACCTATGATGCGCGGGTCGTTGCCATAGTGTTGTGCCAGTTTCTCAATCATCTTATATGCCAGTTCCCTGTAAAGCGGGGAAGCGAAAGAGGCATGCTGACGGGCTCCGTGGTCCAGTACTGTGCCGTCTTCCTGTTTTAGCAAGATTTCGGGATACTTGCGGCTCAACCATACCGGAGGAGTGGCCGTTGAGGTGCACATGATGACTTTCAAATCGTATTTGGCGGCTAAAGCAACTGCTTTGTCCAACCAGGCAAAGTCGTATCTGCCTTCTTCCGGTTCCAGTTGTGCCCAGGCAAATTCGGCAAAATGGGTAAATTCAAATCCTAAGTCGTGCATTTGCTTGAAGTCCCTCTCCCATTGGCTTTCATCCCAATGTTCGGGGTAATAATAAGCACCGGTTATGGTCAGGTCTTTGTCCTTGAACCAAGGTTGTTGTGCAAAGATTCCTCCTGCCAGTGCACAGGCGCAGAGGAAGGTCATCATTCGTTTTTTCATGGGTTGTTTCTGAATTATGGGTTCTTTATTCTTCTTTTAGCAAGTTATCAAGCACTGCCTTATCCACGGCAAAAGCTGTTCCGTGCCGTGTGCCTTTCGGGAAAGAGATCTGATGGGATACATCTTCCCAAGTCTTGCCATGGTCGCGGCTACGAACGGCTCCATAGGTGTGATTACGATATTTGTCGAAGTAGATATAAAGATCAGTGCCTACAAAAAGAGGTGCAGGACCTTCACACCAATAATCTCCCGTGATGGAGGGAGAAACTTCTACGGGAAAACCATCTTCTATCTTTGCCGTGCGTGTGATCCTTAGGTTCTTCTCTGCCGGAAGTGAGTTTTCATTCTTCACCACCATAATCAAGTCTTTCACTACCGGATCACGGACGATAGCCGCATCAATTACACTGAAATCGGGATTAAAGAACATCTTTGTATCCGAGAAAGTCCGGAAATCTTTTGTGGTTACATAGTAAATGCGGTGATTCAATCCCTTCTCACTATCAATAACAGGAACTTCCTTGTGACGGCCGGGAATGGTAGTCGCCCAAAAGATATAGTAAGTTTGCGAAGGTTCGTCATAAAACAACTCAGGCGCCCAGCAATTATGTGCTTCGGGTTCATGCATCATTACCGGAATGGCTTTTTGTTCACTCCAATGAATCAAGTCGGGAGAAGATGCGTAACCAATGATCCGGTCTGTCCAACTGGAAGTCCACACCATATGGAAAGTTCCATCCGGCGCTCGGCAAATGCTGGGATCACGCATTAACTTATCTTTTCCGACGGAGGGAGCCAGAAAGGAGTTTCCATCCTTCAGCGCAGTCCACGTCAAGCCATCATAACTATATGCCAAATGAAGCCCGTCACGGCTATTATCAATAAAATAAGAGAACAAATAAGCAGTATCACCGGCAAACAAGGCGGGGACTGATAATAAAAAACAGAGCAAACTGGTAAGTAGTTTCTTCATGTATGAATCGATTTAATTGTTAATGCACAAAGATAAAAAGAGTATCCGTTTTTTCTCTGCACATATAAGGCTTATCCATGGAATTTTGTACAACTTCATCACATATACAGTTCTTTTTATACGAATTTCCATCTATATGTACTTCTTTCTATTTACATATATACGAAAAGCCCTTAACTTAGCATCATCAAATTTTAAGAAAAATATACTATGAAGAAAACATTACTCACCGCCTGCTTTTTGCTGATATGCTTCTCACTAAGTGCGCAGAAAAGTATTGACTTGTCCGGGCGATGGTCGTTCAGCGTAGACCGTCAGGATAAAGGAGAAATAGAAAAATGGTTCAACCGTTCACTGGACGACACCATTAACCTCCCCGGCTCCATGCCCGAAAAGTTGAAGGGTGATGAAGTGACCGCAAAAACCCAATGGACAGGCAGCCTTTATGATAGCTCCTACTATTATAATCCATACATGGAAAAATACCGCAAGGAAGGTAATATAAAATTTCCTTTCTTCCTCACCCCGGACAGGCACTATGTGGGTGTAGCCTGGTATCAGAAGGAAGTAAACATACCTGCTGACTGGAAAGGGGAACGCATCGTCCTGTTCCTGGAGCGTCCGCACATAGAAACAACCGTATGGGTGGACGGGCAAAAAGTGGGAATGCAGAACAGCCTGTGCGTACCCCATGAGTATGACATCACCCGTTACCTCCATTCCGGGAAATGCAAACTGGCAATCCGCGTAGACAATCGCATTAAAGACATCAATGTAGGCGCGGACTCCCATAGCATCACCGACCAGACGCAAGGTAACTGGAACGGAATAGTAGGCCGCATATGCCTGCAAACCACTCCCCGCACCTATTTCGATGATATTCAGGTTTATCCGGAACCGGAGCAGAACATGGCACGCGTAAGAATCGTGGTAAAAGGTTCAGGAAATGCCGAAGTAAAGCTATCTGCACAGAGTTTCAATACGGATAAGAAACATATAGTGCCTGCCGTGAAACAGGAAATAAAGTTTAAGAACGGCAAGGCAGAAGCAGAAATCATGCTCCCCATGGGAAAGGATATGTTGTTGTGGGATGAGTTTGATCCCGCCCTTTACCGACTGACGGCAGAGGTAACCACCGGAAAGAAAACGGATGTAAAAGAGGTGCAATTCGGTATGCGCCGGTTCGAGATAAAAGGGAAATGGTTCTATGTAAACGGGCGCAAAACCATGCTCCGCGGAACCGTAGAGAATTGCGACTTCCCCTTAACCGGATATGCCCCGATGGATGTGGAAAGTTGGGAAAGAGTATTCCGCATTTGCCGTAACCACGGGCTGAACCATATGCGTTTCCACTCATATTGCCCGCCCGAAGCCGCCTTTATAGCTGCCGACTTAGTAGGTTTCTACCTGCAACCCGAAGGACCAAGCTGGCCCAACCATGGTCCGAAATTGGGATTGGGACAACCTATTGATAAATACTTGATGGACGAAACCATCGCCCTTACCAAGAAATATGGCAACTATGCTTCCTATTGTATGTTGGCATGCGGCAACGAGCCTAGCGGACGTTGGGTGGAATGGGTCACCAAGTTTGTAGAATATTGGGAAAAGACCGACCCCAGACACGTGTACACCGGAGCATCCGTAGGCAACGGCTGGCAATGGCAACCCCGTAACCAATACCATGTGAAAGCCGGTGCCCGCGGACTGACATGGTCTAAGATGGCGCCATCTACCAATGACGACTACCGTTTCCAAAGTCATCTGGATACCGTGAAGCAACCTTATGTATCGCACGAGACAGGACAATGGTGTGCATTTCCTAACTTTAATGAGATACGCAAATATACCGGAGTAAACAAGGCAAAGAACTTTGAAATATTCCGCGACTTCCTGGCAGATAATGATATGAGTGACCAGGCTTACCAGTTTATGATGGCTAGTGGCAAATTGCAGGCACTCTGTTATAAATATGAGATAGAGAAGACTCTCCGCACCCCCGACTATGCAGGATTCCAGTTGCTGGCTCTGAATGACTATTCGGGACAAGGTACTGCCTTGGTAGGCGTATTGGATGTATTCTTTGAAGAAAAAGGATACATTAACGCGGCAGAATGGAGACGTTTCTGCTCTCCCACCGTGCCATTGATGCGCACCGGGAAGTTTGTATATGCCAGCAATGAGACATTTAAAGCCGATATTGAAGTGGCACACTTCGGTCGTGAAGCCTTGAAACAGGCCAAAGTGCTATATACCATAAAAGATGAATGGGGAAAAGTATATGCTCATGGCACATGGGCGGGTAAAGATATTCCCATCGGCAACATGAACCGGATGGGTAGCGTAGAGTTTCCGCTTCATGCAATAGATAGTGCACGAAAGTTGAATCTGGAAGTCCGCATTGAAGGTACCGAGGCGGTGAACGATTGGGATTTCTGGGTATATCCTGCCACAACAACACCGGTAGAAGGAAACGTCTATACCACTGACACACTGGATGAAAAAGCATTAGAGGTTTTGCAAAACGGTGGAAATGTGTTGATTACCGCCGCAGGCAAAGTGAGTTATGGAAAAGAAGTGGTACAACAATTTACCCCTGTATTCTGGAATACTTCCTGGTTCAAGATGCGTCCGCCTCATACCACAGGTATCCTGGTGAATCCCAAGCATCCTTTGTTCCGCCATTTCCCCACAGAGTATCATAGCAACCTGCAATGGTGGGAATTGCTGAACCGTGCACAAGTGATGCAATTCACCGACTTCCCCGCCGGATTCCAGCCCACCGTTCAAAGTATAGATACCTGGTTTGTGAGCCGGAAAATAGGTATGTTGTTTGAAGCCAACGTGCTGAACGGAAAAGTAATAATGACCAGCATGGACATTACTTCCCAACCGGACAAACGCATTGTAGCCCGCCAGATGCATAAAGCAATCCTGGACTACATGAATTCAGACCAGTTCCGCCCGCAATTCACCGTGACACCACAACAAATCAGCGACTTGTTTACCAAAGTAGCCGGTGCCGTAAAATCATACACCAATGAATCTCCGGACGAATTGAAACCAAAGATTAATTAAACACCTTAATTATATATAACTCTTATGAAGCATATAGCGATATTAGCCCTCGGACTTCTGGCAACATGGAATGTGGCCGAAGCGCAAATTTATAAATTCGATTTTACCACCAATAAAAAGGTAAAAGACGGTTATACCAAAGTGACTCCTGCCGACAGATACTCGGCAGAAAAGGGATACGGATATGATTTGCAACCCTCACCGGAAAGCAAAAGCACCACTCCTTTCTTCTTCTCGGTCAGCGTACCCGATGGCAACTATCATGTCACCGCCCTCATAGGTAGCAAACGCTCCGCCGGAGAAACGAGTGTGCGCGGAGAGTCACGCCGCCTTTTCTTCGAGAATGTAAAGACAAAGAAAGGGGAGCTGATGACTTGCTCTTTCGTTATAAACAAACGTGACACCCACATTTCAGACAAAGAAGACGTGCGGATCAAACCCCGTGAACGCCAGAAACTGAACTGGGATGATAAACTGACTTTGGAATTTAATGGTGATGCGCCCCAGTTGTCCGAACTCATTATAGAAAAAGTAAATAATGTGCCTACCATCTTCCTTTGCGGAAACTCTACCGTGGTAGATCAGGATAACGAACCTTGGGCTAGTTGGGGACAAATGATTCCCCGATTCTTTAATGACCAAATTTGTATTGCCAACTATGCCGAATCCGGTGAAAGCGCCAATACCTTTATTGCCGCAGGCCGATTGAAAAAAGCATTGACACAAATGAAGCCGGGAGATTATATCTTCATGGAGTTCGGGCACAACGACCAAAAGCAGAAAGGACCGGGCAAAGGAGCGTATTATTCCTTTATGACCAGCCTGAAAACATTCATAGACGAAGCCCGTGCACGTGGCGCCCAACCTGTACTGGTTACTCCCACCCAACGCCGTAGCTTTGACGAGAATGGAAAGATTAAAGATACTCACGAAGATTATCCGGAAGCAATGCGCTGGCTAGCCGCCAAAGAGAATATTCCTTTGATTGATCTGAATGAAATGACACGAACGCTATACGAGGCAATGGGTGTGGAACCGTCAAAGAAAGCATTCGTACACTATCCGGCAGGAACTTATCCCGGACAGACGAAAGACTTTGCGGACAATACTCATTTTAATCCATACGGTGCTTATCAGATCTCAAAATGCATCATTGAAGGGATGAAGAAAGCCGGATTGCCTATCGTGAAATATTTGCGTAGCGACTATCCGGGCTATGATCCGGCACATCCCGATGCACGGGAGGAGTTTAAATGGAATGATAGTCCGTTTACAGAGATTGAAAAGCCGGATGGCAACTAATCACACCATAGGAGGCTGCGTCAAGACTCCAAAGTAACTATCAAATAGTTTACCGTAGGGGCGGATTGAATCCGCCCGGATACACAAAGCAAACTGTTATCGGGCAGATTCAATCTGCCCCTACAGCTAAAGGATAGGCCAATTTAGTTTTGGCATACTCCCGATAAGCAAGATAGCCAACTATAATATAAAAGATCAACTATAGATGAACAACCGAAAATTATTATTAACCCTCTCCCTGGCACTCAGCACATTGCTGGTAGATGCGCAATCCCTCCCCACCTTCCAATGGGGAGAAGGAACAGAAGTCCCCGACCTGTCATGGACGGCAGATGTGGGTGCAAAGTCATACCCCCAAGGCAAAACCTTCCAAGCATCCGCCTACGGACTAAAGAACGACACCACCCGACTGAGCACCGCCGCCTTGCAAAAAGCAATAGATGAATGCCACCGTTCCGGAGGAGGAACCATAGAAATAGCTCCGGGATACTACCGCATCGGCGCCATCTACCTGAAAAGTAATGTGCACCTCCACCTCAACCAAGGTACTACCTTGATAGCCAGCGAAAATATAGATGATTATCCCGAAATGCGCTCCCGCATTGCCGGCATAGAGATGGTATGGCCTTCTGCCGTTATCAACATCCTTGATGCCGAGAATGCCGCCATCAGCGGAGCCGGGACTATAGATTGCCGAGGCAAAGTGTTTTGGGACAAATACTGGACAATGCGCAAAGACTATGAAAAGCGGAAATTACGCTGGATCATAGACTACGATTGCACACGGGTGCGCGGAATGCTTATCTCGAACAGCCATAACATTACCTTAAAGGATTTTACCTTGATGCGTACCGGTTTCTGGGCATGCCAGGTTCTCTACTCTAACCAATGCACACTGAACGGGCTCACCATTAATAATAATGTAGGCGGTCACGGTCCCAGCACCGATGGCATAGACATAGACTCCAGCACCAACATCCTGGTTGAGAATTGTGAAGTAGATTGCAATGACGATAACATTTGTCTGAAAGCAGGCAGGGATGCAGATGGCTTACGCGTGAACCGTCCTACCGAAAACATCATTGTGCGGGGTTGCATTGCCCGCAAAGGAGCAGGACTCATTACCTGCGGAAGCGAAACCTCCGGTTGCATCCGCAATGTATTGGGTTATAACCTGCAAGCCTATGGCACTTCATCCGCCCTGCGCCTGAAATCTGCCATGAACAGAGGGGGAACGGTAGAGAATATCTATATGACGCAAGTCGTAGCCGACAATGTGCGCCATGTACTAGCGGCGGATTTGAACTGGAATCCCAGTTATAGCTACTCCACTCTGCCACCGGAATACGAGGGAAAAGAGATTCCCGAACACTGGAAAGTAATGCTGACTCCGGTCACTCCAAAGGAAAAAGGATATCCCCATTTCCGCAATGTATGGCTCAGCGATGTAAAAGCAACGAATGTGCAAACATTCATCACCGCCACAGGTTGGAATGAAGAATTGCCGTTGCAAAACTTCCACATTTCCCATATAAAAGCTAAGGTGAATAAAGCCGGAAACATTATCTTTACCGAAAACTTCCGCCTGAAAGATATTCACCTGCAAGTAAAAGACGGTAGCCGTGTGGAAGATAAAGACAATAAGAACGCACAAATAAAAGTACACTATGAAAACAATATGGAGTTATAGCCGGGCAATGCTTCCGATAGTGCTTTTCACACTATTGTCCGTTTTCACCGGCAATGCACAAACACTCCCCTTCCGGTTATCCAAAGGATCGGGAACTTTCCGCTTAGGAGTGGTTTGCGGCGATGAAAGCCGCTGGCTGGATGAGTGCCGGATAAAAGGAAAAGGGCAAACCTATACCATAAAAGACAAGTTGTGGAAAGACGGAGAAATAAAACTTACCATCTGCCCATTGAGCGATAGCGAAGGCTTTATAATGGAAGTTTCAGGTGATAAAATGCCGGAGAATGCCCAATTATGCTGGGCTTTCGGCGCTTGTGATGATACCCGGAAAGATCCTGCTACAGATGGTAGCATCCCTTCCGCCGCTTGCCACGATAATGTATTCAATGTAGAGGGCAACGCTTTTACCGTATATTATGGTGAGGTGATGAAACTGAGAACCGTACATGGAGTAGTGCCTCCTGCCTCGGATATCCGCTTGTGTGATGCTTATAAGCAGGAAACGCCTCTCAGTCTGTTCCACTCAGGAAAGCAGACAGATGCTCCGGTAATCTCTGCCTTATGCCCATGGGAACCGCTAGAGAAAACTTATTTCTGCCTCTATAAGCAGAATGCCCAGGCAGATTATAACGAGTTCATGCTACCCGCATTATTTCAGAAAGAACAGAAAAGATGAAACATTTATATCCATACCTGTTATTATTCTTCCTGTACCTGCCCGCGCATGCACAGGAGTTCAAGGTCTACCAGTTTCCGGCAAGCAAAGTTCCCACGATAGACGGCAACACGCGTGATTGGGATTGCGTGCCAGCCGACTATGCATTGACGGAAGCCGCACTGAAGGAAGATGAAGGCAAACATGCCCACCCCGACCCCACAACGCTAAAAGTCAGTGTAAAGGTAGGCTGGTGTGCAGAAACCCAAAAGCTATACTTCCTGTATGAAGCCTATGATAATTATTGGCGTTTCAACGAAAACTCCCTGAATACGGATATATTTGAAGTGGTGGTAGACGGAGATTGTTCCGGCGGCCCGTTTATAGACCGGTTTCATCCCACAGCTCCCAAAGATATATGGCAGGCTTGGTTCAACTTTCACGGATGCCATGCACAGAACTACCACATTTTTACTCCCGCCCACGGAAAAGACTGGTGTATGTTATGGGGTCCGCAAGTATGGCTGAAACAAAAACCCTATGCAGACTATGCTTATCAATATAATTTCAAGGAAGGAGAAGCCGGCAAACTGGTGTTGGAATTTTATATCACCCCATTTGACCATGCCGATGCCGACGGTCCCGAATGTTCTCGCCCCACCGTTTTAAAAGAAGGAAATGAAATAGGGCTTTGCTGGGCTGTTATAGACTGGGATGCCAATCCGAAATCAAAAGACGGTTTCTGGAATCTGTCCGACGAGCACACCATGTATGGAAATGCATCCTATCTGCGTAAATTCAAATTAATGCCTATTCAATAAAACGTATGCCATGAAACAACTCACACTTTTGCTATTCTGCCTCTGTACATTCGTTGTACAGGCAAAGATATATAATGTACAAGAGTATGGAGCGAAAGCCGATGGAACAACCATCGACACTCCCGCCATCAACCGCGCCATAGAAGAAGCCGCCTCTCAGGGTGGCGGAACCATCTACTTCCCTGCCGGTGAGTATGCTTGTTACTCCATTCGCCTGGCAAGCCATATACATTTATATATAGAGCAGGGAGCCAAGATTATCGCCGCTTTCCCATCGGCAACCGAGGGATATGATGAGGCAGAGCCTAATGAACACAACAAATTCCAAGACTTCGGCCATAGCCATTGGAAGAACTCGCTCATATGGGGTATCGGACTGGAAGATATTACCATCAGCGGTCCCGGATTGATTTACGGAAAAGGGTTGACGCGTGAAGAAAGCCGCCTGCCCGGTGTAGGCAATAAAGCCATCAGCCTGAAACTCTGCAAGAATGTTACGCTGAAAAACTTCTCTATGCTACATTGCGGCCATTTCGGAGTCTTGGCAACGGGTGTGGATAACCTTAGCATCCTAAACGTAAAGGTTGATACCAATCGGGACGGTTTTGATATAGATTGTTGCAAGAATGTGCGTATCAGTAATTGCACCGTCAATGCCCCGTGGGATGATGCCATTGTGCTGAAAGCATCCTACGGACTAGGCTATTTCAAGGATACGGAAAATGTAACTATCTCCGATTGCTACGTGAGCGGATATGATCGCGGCACGGTGCTGGATTGTACCTGGCAACGCGATGAGCCGCAAGCTCCTGATCATGGTTTTGTAACCGGACGGATCAAGCTGGGAACGGAATCAAGCGGCGGATTTAAAAACATAGCCATCACCAACTGCATTTTTGAACGTTGCCGGGGTTTGGCACTGGAAAGCGTAGATGGTGGCAAATTAGAAGATATTGTAATCAGCAATATTACGATGCGCGATATTGTCAATGCTCCTATCTTCTTGCGGTTGGGCGCACGTATGCGTAGCCCGGAGGGGACACCCGTGGGTAGCATGAAGCGCATCCTTATCAGTAATGTGAATGTTTTCAATGCCGATTCGCGCTATTCATCCATTATCAGTGGCGTACCGGGAGGCATTATTGAAGATGTGACACTAAGTAATATTCACATTTATCATCAGGGAGGCTACACGGAGGAAGACGGTAAACTTGTTCCTCCCGAACAAGAGAAGGTGTATCCGGAACCTTGGATGTTCGGAACAATTCCCGCTAAAGGATTTTACATTCGCCATGCACGCAATATTACTTTGGATAATGTGAATTTCCATTATGAGAAAGCGGATGGACGCCCCTTGTTTGTCACGGATGATGCAACAAATGTTGTTTATCGGAATATAACGATAGATGGAAACAATAGTCAAATGTAAATAACAAAACAAAGATACCCCATGAAAAGAAAACACTTATTTTTCAGCCTATTGCTAGCCAGTAGCGCCCTAAGCGCACAAGACTGGCCAGTGGCACAACCCGAAGCCCGTCCCGCAACCCGTTGGTGGTGGCTGGGAAGTGCCGTCGATGCTCCCAACCTGACCTACAACATGGAAGAATATGCCAAAGCCGGACTGGGAGGCGTAGAGATCACCCCCATCTACGGCGTACAAGGAAATGATAAAAACAATCTGCCTTTCCTCAGCCCCGAATGGATGCAGATGTTGCAACACATACAAGCGGAAGGAAAACGCATCGGACTTGAAATAGACATGAACACCGGTACAGGCTGGCCCTTCGGCGGCCCTGCCGTAAGTATAGACGATGCCGCCACCCAAGCCATCTTCCAATCCACCCGGGTAGAAGGCGGGAAAGACATCAGCCTCAACCTGCAAGTGCAAGATGAAAAGCAACGCCCCGTAGCCACATTGAGCCGGGTAATGGCATATAATGAAGACAATACCCAGTGCATCAACCTCACCTCCAAAGTAAAAGACGGGCAATTGCAATGGAAAGCTCCGTCAGGAAACTGGGATATCATTACCTTATATATAGGTAAGACCTTGCAAAAGGTAAAACGCGCCGCCCCCGGCGGAGAAGGTTATGTAATGAACCACTTGGATAAAGGAGCCGTTAAACGCTATCTCACCAATTTTGACAAAGCGTTTAGCGAAAACAAGACCGCCTATCCCCACACCTTCTTCAACGACTCTTATGAAGTGTATGGTGCGGACTGGACTCCCGATTTCCTGGAGCAATTTGCCCGCCGACGCGGTTACAAGTTGGAAGAACACTTCCCCGAATTCCTGGCAAAGGATCGCACCGATGCAACCGCCCGCATCGTAAGCGACTATCGTGAAACCATCTCCGACCTGCTGATTGAGAACTTCACCAACCAATGGACCGGATGGGCACACTCCCACGGAAGCATTACGCGCAACCAGGCACACGGGTCACCCGCCAACCTGATAGATACTTATGCCGCCGTAGACATTCCCGAATGCGAAGGTTTCGGCCTGTCCCAATTCCATATCAAAGGATTGCGCCAAGACTCATTGACCCGTAAGAATGATTCGGACCTCTCTATGTTGAAGTATTCCTCATCTGCCGCCCACATCGCCGGAAAGCCTTATACTTCCTCAGAAACATTCACTTGGTTAACGGAGCATTTCCGTACTTCACTCTCTCAATGCAAGCCGGATATGGATTTGATGTTCGTATCGGGCGTGAACCACATGTTCTTTCACGGCACCGCCTATTCTCCACAAGAAGCTAAATGGCCCGGATGGAAATTCTATGCGTCCATTGATATGTCGCCCACCAATAGTATTTGGCAAGATGCCCCTGCATTCTTTGAATATATCACCCGTTGCCAGTCCTTCCTTCAGATGGGAAAACCGGATAATGATTTCCTTGTTTACCTGCCTGTATATGATATGTGGCAAGAGCAACCGGGACGTCTGTTGCTCTTTAGCATACACGATATGGCAAAGCGGGCTCCTAAGTTTATAGAAACCGTGCATACCATCAGCAATTGTGGTTATGATATGGACTATATCTCGGATAATTTCGTAAAAAGCACCCGTTGCGTGGACGGCAAGTTAATGACCCAAGGGGGAACGGCCTACAAAGCAATCATCATCCCTGCCGTTAAGCTGATGCCCGCCGAAGTTCTTGCTCATCTGTTGAAACTGGCGCAAGCCGGAGCTACGGTAATCTTTACTGAGAATTATCCGCAAGATGTACCCGGATATGGTAGACTGGATGCACGCAGAAAAGGATTTGCCCAGTTACAAAAGCAACTTCCAGGTGTGTCCTCTTTCAATGAAACCATAGCTACCCCGTACCGGAAAGGGACGATTATCACCGGAGACGATTATCAATCCGTATTAGAAAAGAGTGGCGTGATTCCTGAAGATATGAAGACCCGTTACGGATTGCAATGTATCCGCCGTTCCCATGCAAACGGACATCATTACTTCATCTCGTCATTGCAGGATAAAGGTGTGAATGACTGGATTACACTAGCCGTTCCCGCGGAAACCGTCATGCTATTCAATCCGATGACCGGAGAAAGAGGTAAAGCACAAACCCGTACACAAGCGGGAAAGACACAAGTGCGTCTCCAGCTTCATTCCGGTGAAAGCATTATCTTGCAAACATTCAATCATGCTCTGGCGGAGGTAGCTGATTGGAATTATCTGCAAGAACAATCCGTCAGCCTCAGCCTGGATCATGGATGGAAGCTTCATTTTGCAAAAAGTATTCCGGCCGTAGAGGGAGAGTTCAACATCGACACCCCTTCTTCCTGGACGGAACTCAATCATCCCAACGCGGCTATAACCATGGCAACAGGTGTTTATAGTAATCAAATTACTCTCCCTAATATCCCCGCCGATGATTGGATTCTGGATTTGGGCGATGTACGCGAAAGCGCACGTGTGCGTATCAACGGGCAAGATGCAGGCACCGCATGGGCCGTACCTTATCAGTTAAAAGTAGGGAAATGGCTGAAACCGGGAGAGAACAAGATAGAAATTAAAGTAACCAATCTGCCCGCCAACCGCATTGCCGATATGGACCGCCGTGGTGAGAAATGGCGTATCTTCAATGAAATTAATGTAGTGAATTTGCAATATAAAGCGGTACCTTATGATAATTGGCAACCACTTCCGTCGGGACTGAATGGTGGGGTGAGGTTGATACCGGTGAATTACAAATAGGTCTAAATAATAATGTAAGGGTATGCCAAAGTAATTTTATTACCCTTTAGCCGTAGGGGCGGATTGAATCCGCCCGAAAATGAATTGCTTTACGTATTCGGGCGGAAGCATTCCGCCCCCACAGTTAACGATTTGATAGTTACTTTAGACTTATGATCTTGATAATATACTCCCTATAACACCTTCATATCTTTTCCAATTCCCACCGCTTTGGAAACTTTATCCTTGCCTTTTTCCTTATATAGATAGCCACGGAACATACCACCACTATTAAACGGCATAGCAAAGTTACCTTTCTTATCCACGGCTATAAGTCCTCCGTTACCGGCATCCGTATTCAGCTCTGTATGGATAATATAATCAGCAGCTTCTGCAATAGGCTGGTGTAGCAACTTCACCCGTGTAGAAAGATTATAAGCCACCACGTGACGAATGAAATACTCGCCATGCCCCGTACATGATACGGCGCACCCCTCGTTATCAGCATACGTCCCCGCACCAATCACCGGAGAATCTCCTACACGTCCCCATTGTTTCTTAAACATACCGCCGGTACTGGTGCCTGCCGTCAGATTGCCTTGCCGGTCCAGCACCACGCACCCCACCGTGCCATTCTTCTTGCTCTCCTTCTTCAACTCATCTATCCACTTCATAGTCTTGGGGGTGGCAAAATACATATTATCATCCACTATTTCCAGCCCTTGCGCCTTGGCAAACAAGTCGGCCCCCTCTCCTGCCAGCATCACATGAGGCGTCCGGGTCTTTACCGCATAAGCCGCATTGATGGGATGCTTCACCGTCTTCACACCGGCAACGGCTCCTGCCGTCAGATCCTTGCCTTCCATAATGGCGGCATCCAACTCAAAAGTCCCTGCATTAGTGCAAGTAGCCCCTATGCCTGCATTAAATAATGGATTATTCTCAAAATAATTAATGACCGCCATCACCGCCTGAGGCCCTTCTCCCCCGGCTGACAAAATGGCATCACCAATGCTTAAAGCCGAATCTAATGCGGCATAATACCGGGCAGCCTTTTCCTGATCTTTGTCCAAGCCACCCATAGCACCGGCACCACCATGAACAACAATCACGTAGTCTCTCTCCTGCGCCATCACACGGCACAATGGCAATAACAATAAAATAGCGATTAATAAGTGTTTCATAATAATAGTAGTTTATATCTAATAGTTAACTCTGCGAATGTAACCAAACTATCTATAAAAAGGAAAGGAATGAATGACTTTTATTGAGGTATAGAGCAAAAAAAGGAGCAACGCCTTGCTCCAACCTTTGTTAACCTTAAATCTAATACTATGAAAAACACAATGCAAAGGTACGAAGTCTAATTAAATTTGCAAATAAAACAATTAAAAAAGTATGTTTTCTAACATGATTTAAGAGGTACTGCCACTTTTGTTAAGGAATATTTCTGTGTCAGATTATAGGTTTCATTATTACATCCATATTTCTTAACCAAGATTAAAATAAGAGATGAAATACACATAAATAGTTAAAAAGAGAAGATAAAAACAATGTTCTACAACATAATTAGAAGTTTTGGTGTTATCTTTGCAGTACTAAAGAGAAAACAAAAGGTTTTTAGGAATAACCAGTTCTCCAAACGGGAGGACATAAAAAAGATGTAATTATGAAAAGAACAAACGACACAATCGAGATGTTGCAGTATCAATTAAGAAGATACAAAGCAATGAGAAAAGGAGCTGCTTGCCAATCTTTGCAATTCAAGCTTCAGAAATTAATGAGCCAACAGGCTAATGCCTAAGCGGCTTTACCATTAAGAACACAAGTTTATAACCTAATAATAGAAAAAGGATATGATGCGTTATCATATCCTTTTTTGTTTTTATAGGCTTCCAAGAAATACTCCTTATTTATACAGATGGAACATCCTGTCCATCAATTGCCACTTTTCAGCCGAAGAAGCCCCGGGGGCTGCCTGCTGGAAGACAGACATATATTCCTCCCATTCTGCCTGACGGGGCAAGGTAGCCATTCGGGCCATTGCCGTATCCCAATCAAAATCGAGAGGCGTCTCTACAATCATAAATAAGTTAGTACCAAGGATATAGATTTCCATTTCCAAAATACCTACTTCGCGGATGGCCGCCAGCGTTTCCGCCCAAACCGAACCTTCCGAATGGCGCTTGCGATATTCGTCAATCAAGGCGGGGTCGTCTTTCAGACTCAGCATCTGGCAATAACGCTTCACCGGTCCATGATATTCCTGAACTCTATATCCTTGCTTCTTGTCTTCCATTATTCTCTTACTTCCCAGCCTAATGCACTGGCACCCAATACGGCTGCATCAGCATCTTTCAATTCGGAGAGCAATAATTTGGTCTTGCCTTCGTAAATTTTCAGAATATTATCATCAATCGCTTTCTGGATAGGCTTCATGATATAATCTCCTGATTTTGCCAGTCCGCCAAACAAGACGATAGCCTCGGGGCTGGAGAAAGCAATGAAATCTGCCAATGCTTCACCCAAGATGCGTCCTGTGTATTCAAAGATATCCTGCGCCAGTTTGTCACCTCTCACGGCGGCATCATATACATCCTTAGATGCAATGTTTTCGGCAGGGATCTCTCTCAGCAAACTTGGTTCGGGACGAGCCACCAAGAACTCGCGTGCCGTGCGTGCCACACCCGTAGCCGAGCAATATGTCTCCAAGCAACCTTTACGGCCGCAACCACATGGACGTCCGTCACGACGAACAATCACGTGACCCAATTCTCCGGCAAAGCCATCGTGTCCATACACCAGCTGGCCATTTACAACGATACCGCTACCCACACCTGTTCCGAGGGTAATCATTATAAAATCTTTCAAACCGCGAGCCGCACCATAAGTCATTTCACCGATAGCGGCAGCATTTGCATCATTAGTCAATGCGGTAGGAACGCCAATGCTTTCTTCAAACAAGGCAGCCAAAGGAATTACGCCTTTCCAGGGAAGGTTGGGAGCAAACTCAATGGTACCGTTATAGTAGTTCCCGTTGGGAGCGCCTACACCCATACCTTTTATTTTCTCTACACCGCCAAATGATTCAATCAACGGACGCAATTTAGCGCACACAGCCTCCACATAATCCTCTATCTTTGAATATGATTGTGTTTTAACTGAATCGGTAGCCAATACGTTACCACGCGAATCTACGATACCAAAAACTGTATTAGTTCCGCCAATGTCCATACCTACTACGTAGGGTTTTTCCATGCCTGTTACCATGATATGTTATAATTTAGGGTTAGTTATTTTTAGCAAATGTACACAATGAGAAAAAAGGGAGCAAATTTTTTCTCAATTATTTCATAAAAGGTTGCAACTTTTTGTATCTTCGGCACGTCTAACTAGACAAACACAATTTAATTTCATCGGTTATGATACATTTAGACAATATCAATAAGACCTATCACAACGGTGCTCCGCTCCATGTTTTGAAAGGCATCAACCTCGATATAGAGCGAGGGGAGTTTGTTTCCATCATGGGAGCTTCCGGTTCCGGAAAATCCACCTTATTAAATATACTGGGTATATTGGATAACTACGATTCGGGAGAATATTACTTGAATGACGTGCTGATAAAGAACCTGAGTGAAACCCGTTCCGCCGAATACCGCAACCGGATGATAGGCTTCATTTTCCAGTCCTTCAACCTCATTTCTTTCAAGAATGCCATCGAAAATGTAGCTCTCCCCCTATTCTATCAGGGAGTGAGCCGCAAGAAAAGAAACCAACTGGCACTGGAGTACCTGGACAAGCTGGGATTGAAGGAATGGGCGCACCACATGCCCAACGAACTATCAGGCGGACAGAAACAACGCGTGGCCATAGCGCGCGCCTTGATTTCAAAACCTCAAATCATCCTGGCAGATGAACCCACCGGAGCACTGGATAGCAAGACATCGGTGGAAGTAATGGAGATCTTGAAGGAACTGAACCAGAAAGAAGGCATGACCATCGTGGTGGTAACCCATGAAAGCGGTGTAGCCAATCAGACCAATAAAATTATACACATCAAAGACGGTATCATTGAGCGCATAGAAGATAATATAGACCACGATGCTTCCCCTTTCGGAAAGAATGGTTTCATGAAATAATAATATATACAGAGTATGGTAGATATTATTCAAGAAATATACGGAACGATAAAGCGCAACAAAATGCGCACGTTCCTTACAGGCTTTGCCGTAGCCTGGGGCATCTTTATGCTGATAGTACTATTGGGCGCCGGAAACGGGCTGATACACGCATTTGAGAGCTCTGCCAGCGAAATGGCTATGAACTCCATCAGGGTTTCTCCGGGATGGACATCCAAAGCGCACGACGGACTGAAAGAAGGGCGACGCATCCAACTGGACAACAAAGACTTCAATCTGACCGACAAGATGTTTGCCGACAACGTAATCAGCACCGGAGCCACCGTGAGGCAAAGCAACGTTACCGTGAGCTATGGACAAGACTACGTTTCAATCTCGCTATTGGGCGTCTATCCCAACCACAAGGAAGTGGAACGTGTCACCCCCGCCGGAGGAAGGTTTATCAATGACATAGACATCCGCGAGCGCCGCAAAGTAATCGTGATCCACACCAAAACCGCCGATATGCTATTCAAGAGCACAGACCCGGACAAAGTAGTGGGCAAATTTGTGAACGCCAGCGGAGTAGCCTATCAGGTAGTGGGACTTTTCACCGACAAAGGAAGTTTCCAGCCCGATGCCTTCATCCCTTTTTCCACCTTGCAGATTATATATAATAAAGGTGATAAACTGAACAACCTGATATTCACCACCCGGGGGCTGGATACGGAAGAAAAGAACAAAGCCTTTGAACAGGAATACCGGAAAACCATCGGAGCGCACCACCGCTTTACCGCCGATGACAAAGGAGCACTTTGGATATGGAACCGCTTCACCCAATACCTGCAACAACAGAAAGGAATGGGCATACTCACCACCGCCATCTGGATTATCGGCATTTTCACCCTGCTGAGCGGCATAGTTGGCGTGAGCAACATCATGCTGATTACCGTAAAGGAACGAACCCGCGAATTTGGAATACGAAAAGCATTGGGAGCCAAGCCCATTTCCATCCTATGGCTGATTATAACGGAGAGCGTGGCCATCACCACCTTCTTTGGATACATAGGCATGGTAGCAGGCATTGCCGCCACCGAATACATGAACAAAGTGGCCGGAAACCAAACCATGGATACCGGCATGTTTCAGGAAACCGTATTCATGAACCCTACCGTAGATATCAGCATTGCCATCCAGGCAACTCTGACATTAGTAATAGCCGGCACACTGGCAGGTTTCTTCCCTGCCCGCAAAGCCGTGATGATACGACCCATTGAAGCACTTAGAGCAGATTAAGAAAGAGTATGAGAATAGATTTAGACAGATGGGAAGAAATATTCATCACCATCACACGAAACAAGACACGAAGCCTGCTTACGGCATTCGGAGTCTTTTGGGGCATCTTCATGCTAGTAGCCCTGATGGGCGGCGGACAGGGATTGCAAGACATGATGTCGGCCAACTTTAAAGGATTTGCCACCAACTCCGCCTTTTTCGGGACCAACAAGACCAGTGAGGCCTATAAGGGTTTCCGCAAAGGACGTTACTGGAGCCTGGAAGTGGAAGACATAGAACGCATCCGCCAGCAAGTGCCCGAGATTGAAGTGATTACGCCCAATGCCAGCCGTTGGGGATCTACCGCCGTATATGCCGACAAGAAAAGTTCATGCGCCGTGCGCGGATTGCGTCCCGACTACGTGCACATCGAGGCACAGGACATGGCTATGGGGCGTTTCATCAACGAAGTGGACATTCGCGAAAAAAGAAAAGTATGCACCATCGGAAAGCGCGTGTACGAGGAGCTATTCCCCAAGGGAGGAAATCCATGGGGACAATACCTGCGAGTTGACGGCATTTATTACCAAATCGTAGGCGTAAGCTTGTCAACAAGTAATATCAATATCAATGCCGGTAGCGAAGATAGCGTCACCCTGCCTTTCAGCACCATGCAACAGGCTTACAACCGGGGAAACAAGATTGACCTGCTATGCATCACCGTCAAAAGCGGAGTGCCTGTAAGCAGCATCACCGATAAAGTAGAGCAGATTATCAAGAAAGCCCACTATATCCACCCCGATGACAAGCAAGCCGTTATTATGCTGAATGCCGAAGCCATGTTCAGCATGATAGACAACCTGTTTGTCGGCATTCACATCCTGGCATGGATGGTGGGACTGGGAACCTTGCTGGCAGGAGCCATCGGCGTAAGCAATATCATGATGGTCACCGTGAAAGAACGCACGGTAGAAATAGGAATACGCCGTGCCATCGGCGCCAAGCCCAATGATATCCTGAATCAGATCCTTTCCGAAAGTATGGTGCTGACCACCATTGCCGGATTGGCGGGCATCTCATTCGGGGTGCTGATTCTGCAAGCGGTAGAGACGGGAACGGCGCATACCGATACTCCGGCTCATTTTCAGATTAGTTTCTGGATGGCTATCGGGGCGTGCATCATCCTCATGATACTGGGCATGCTGGCAGGACTGGCACCCGCCTATCGAGCCATGGCTATCAAACCGATAGAAGCCATTCGCGACGAATAACCAGCCCACGCGCTGGACGAAGTTTCCATTCGGGCCGGAGCGCCAGCTGGCATATTATTAAGAATCAGAAAAAAGTAAAAAACATAAAACAAAACAGATATGAAAAAGTATGTAAAGATTGCATTATTGGTCATCGTAGGATTGATATTTTTAGGCACCTTCGTTTTCCTTTATCAGAAATCAAAGCCCCAGGCAACCAAGTATGACACCCTGAAAGTAGAAGTGGCCGACTTGGAAAAGAATACCGTAGCCACCGGCAAGATAGAGCCCCGTGATGAAATCCTGATCAAGCCGCAGATCTCGGGCATCATAGATGAAGTATACAAAGAAGCCGGACAAACGATCAAGAAAAATGAAGTAATAGCCAAAGTAAAGGTAATCCCCGAACTGGGACAACTGAACTCGGCAGAAAGCCGTGTGCGCCTGGCAGAAATCAACGCCAAGCAAGGAGAAACCGACTTTGCCCGTATGCAGAAACTATTTGAAGACAAACTGATCAGTAGCGAAGACTACGAAAAAAGCGAAGTATCTGTAAAGCAGGCACGCGAAGAATTGCAGACCGCTAAAGATAATCTGGAGATCGTAAAAGAAGGTATCACCAAGAACAGCGCATCATTCAGCAGCACCCTCATTCGCTCCACCATAGACGGACTCATCCTGGACGTACCCGTAAAAGCCGGTAACTCGGTCATCATGAGCAACACCTTCAACGACGGTACCACCATTGCCACGGTAGCCAACATGAACGACCTCATTTTCCGCGGCAACATAGACGAAACCGAAGTGGGCCGCATACACGAAGGCATGCCCGTAAAAATCACCTTGGGAGCCCTGCAAAACATGGAATTTGACGCCAAACTGGAATATATCTCCCCCAAGGGCGTAGAGGAAAACGGCGCCAACCAATTTGAAATAAAAGCCGCCATCACCGTTCCCGATAGCGTAACCATCCGGTCAGGCTATAGCGCAAACGCGGAAATCACGCTGGCGCGCGCCGACAAAGTATTGGCCATCCCCGAAAGCGCCGTAGAATTTAAAGACGATTCCACCTTTGTATATGTATTGACCGATAGCGTTCCCGAACAGAAGTTCAGCCGCCGCGCCATTGCCACCGGCATGAGTGACGGCATCAAGATTGAAGTAAAGAACGGACTGAACACCAGCGACATAGTACGTGGAGCACAACAGAAATAAAAAAGAAAAAAGATTATGAAAAGACAAATCATCATAGCCCTGGCCGCCCTTGCCGCCCTGCCCGTCCTTGCCCAAGAGCAATGGGACCTGCGCAAATGCATTGACTACGCCATAGAGCACAACCTGAGCATCAAGCAACAGGAAGCCACACGCGACCAAAGCGCCGTAGAACTGAACACCGCCCAGTATAGCCGCTTGCCCAACCTGAACGGAAACGTAGGACAATCCTTCAACTTTGGCCGCGCATTGCAGGCCGATAACACGTATGGCGACCGCAATACCAAGAATACCAACTTCTCATTGAGCACCAACGTGCCCTTGTTCACCGGTCTGAGAATACCCAACAATATCGCCCTCAGCAAGCTGAACCTGAAGGCAGCCATCGAAGACCTGAACAAAGCCAAAGAAGACATCAGCATTCAGGTTACTTCCTCCTATCTTCAGATTTTATTCAACGAAGAACTGGCCAAAGTAGCCCACAACCAAGTAGAACTGAGCCGCGAGCAACTGAAACTGAAAGAGGCCTTCTTCCGCAACGGAAAAGCCTCCGAAGCCGAAGTCTACGAAGCCCGTTCGCGCGTAGCCCAAGATGAAATGTCGGCCGTGCAAGCCGATAATAATTATCAACTGGCATTGCTTGACCTGAGCCAACTGCTGGAGCTCCCCACTCCCGACGGATTCGGGATCGTATCTCCCCAAGTAGAAGACAACTTCGGCCTGCTTTCATTGCCCGAAGACATCTATGCGGAAGCCGTACTGAGCAAACCGGGCATCAAGGCAGCACAATACCGCTTGGAAGGCGCAACAAAGAGCATACGCATTGCACAAAGCGCCTGGTATCCCCAGTTGAATTTCGGAGCCGGAGTAGGCACGAATTATTACAATATTTCGGGTGTGGAAAATTCTTCATTCAGCAGCCAATGGCATCAAAATTTCAACAAGTACCTTCAGTTCTCACTCAGCATCCCCCTGTTCAACCGTTTTGATACACGGAACAGGGTGAAGAATGCCCGCATCCAGCGCACCGCATTATCTTGGAGGCTGGAAGAAAGCAAGAAAACGCTTTTTAAAGAAATTCAACAGGCTTACTATAATGCCGTAGCCGCCGAAAGCAAGTTTGAAAGCAGCCGCACAGCAACCGATGCATCCGAAGCGTCGTTCCGCCTGATGAGTGAGAAATATGCCAACGGCAAAGCCAACGCCACCGAGTACAACGAAGCACGCACCAACTGGATGAAAGCCACTTCGGACATGATACAAGCCAAATACGACTATCTGTTCCGCACCAAGATATTGGATTTCTACAAGGGGGTTCCCTTAGCATTGGAGTAAGGATTTTCATCCTGCCCCTACGACATAACTCCGCCCCTACGGATAGAATACATCTCCCGTAGGGGCGGAGTTTTCTTCATAGCTGTCAAGCTAAGTTTCTTATTGTTAAGATATTGCACAGCTTCTCTTCACTAATGCCCTATAATACAGTGATATAAGGTATGAGCTCACTTCAAGTTTGCTTAGTCACAGCCGTGATTAACGTTAGTCACAATTGTGATTAGATTTAGTCACAGCCGTGGTTAGAGTTAGTCACAGCTGTGACTAAGCAAATTCGACAGGTTGTGAATGGTATATCGAACGGAGAAAAAACAGTTACGAAAGAGCGAATTATCGAGTACTCTCTGTATTTCTGCTATAAACAAGACACAAAACCTATTATTCCAGCAATTTTGCCATCTTTGCCTTTAAGCTACCCTTTCCATAGCCACCCCAGGTAGTGAGGATTTTACCTTCGGGAGAGATGAATACATAATGCGGAATACCCTTCACACCATATTTGGCATAGAGCCCATGTCTTTTTTGCAGATCATTAAAGTTATTGCCGGTCAATTGCTTGGCAGATGAGAATTCTTTCCATACACTTTCGGCGTCCTCGGTAATGCTCACTACATTCAGCCGGTCTTTATAAGACTCCGTTATTTCTTTCAGTTCCGGGATGGATTGTATACAAGGTCCGCATCCGCTGCTCCAAAAATCCAACAGAATGTATTTTCCTTTAAAGTCGGACAAATGGTGCACTCCACCCTGTGTATCATACAAATCCGCATCAGCCATATCATCGCCTTCTTTCACTACCACAGGGGGAAATATACGGACGGTCAAGTCCTTTACCATATCCAACTCTTTATCCTTCTCACTTAAACGGTTGTAAAGCCCAACGACTTCTTCCTTTTGCCGGAAACCGGCACCGGATTTATACAAATAGCTCAATTCATTCAAGTGCTTTATCCACACCGGACTAACTTCTGTGTCCTGCATAATGCCAATCAGGACAGGCGCTTTCTTTAAATTAAGAGCTTCTTGCTTGGCATATATCTTATAGACTTTATCCCAAACTTTCTTTTCCTCTTGCTCTGATAGTTGAGAAGAAGACGTGCCATTTAGTAATTGTGAAGTTTGGATGCTCAGTTTCAGGTTCTGTTCTTCCCATTGCCGTATGGCTTTCCTGAAACGCTCCGTCGCTAGTTGCTCTTTGACAGCACTTTCTACTTGCCAATCGGTGTACAATCGTCCTGTTCCCTCAATGGCTATTTTGGCATCAGCCTCCACCCAGACAGATAAAAAGCTGTTAGGAAAGCCGGGAGCGTTGCCGTTAATCAGTACCTCGGAACATTTTCCTTCCTCGCAACTTCCCCGGAACGAGAACTTTCCATCTTTCAACGGCATAGTGACCAGCCTGTTATACATATTTCCATTGAAACTCCAAAGCCCTATGGATACTCCGTCTTCCACACCTTCCAGATGGCCTGTGATGGAATAAGTATGTGGCATCGTCAGTGAAATTCCCTCCAATTTATCGGGTCTTTCCACATTCCTTTCTATCATGTCAAAGGTCTTCGTGCCGTGGGGCAAAGGGTCAAAAATGAAAGTATAATCCGCTTCTCCGCTTTCGGGCATAAAGAAATGTTGATCTAGCGTTATGCCTTCGGCACGCTTCAAGGGGCAAACCGTGCCGTTATCGGCTATCAGGGCAATGGTGCTGCTCACCTGTATCCAATATTTAGGAGTGTAGTAACCATGCACACGCACGATGGTGGCCGTATCACTCAGTTCCACTTGCTTTATTTCATGAACATCGGTATTGCTTGCGCGGATGGTAGGATAATTGACTATCATGGTGGTTGGAGATGCCACCATACTCATTACGTGATGACCTGCGTCTATCAGGCGCCGCATCTTTAGTTTCAGGCTGCCCTCACCATAACCGGTCCATTTCTGCAGCACTTTTCCTTCGGGCGAAATAAAGATATAACTGGGAATTCCCCGTACACCATATCTGGCATACAATCCGTTCGTTCCCTGCAGGTCGTTCAGGTTCTCCCAAGTCATATTATGTTCTTTGGATGCCCGCTCCCACGTTTTCTTTGTATCGCAGCTCAGGCTGATTATCGTCAGCTTATCTTTATATTTTTCTGATATTTCTTTCATTTCGGGCAAAGCCATGATGCACGGACCGCATCCGGAACTCCAAATGTCTACCAGCATATATTTTCCTTTATAATCGGCCAGATGATGCACCTTGCCCTCCAGGTCGAACAAGTCGGCATCTGCCATATCATCGCCTTCATTTACCACCACAGGGGGGAAAAGGGCTGTGTGGATGGTCTTGCCTTCCTCTGAGTTTTTCTCCTCTGCGCTCAGTCCTTCATAGAGGGCTATTGCTTCTTCTTTGTAAGGGAAATCTTTCAGATAAGTAGATTCCATTGCCAGGCCGCGCAACTTATCCATCCATACTTCGGTGACCGGAGTTTTCTTTAGACGTTCTATTTCACGCGCAGCTATTTTCAGGTTCAATTCATCTTGCGCTTTCTGTAGCTCAGCCCGTCGGGCACGCAATTCCTTCTTTTCGTCCTCACCGGGCTTACCGGCATATAGTTTCATAACCAGGCTATAATCCTCTACTCCCAACTTTTGATATTCGTCCCATAGCTCCCGCGAATCCTCTACAAATTCGCTTCTTACCTTCTGTTGTTCTATGGGGCTTTTTACTTTCCATGTATAGAGATAATTATTATCTCCACTGATGCGGATATTGCTTCCGGGGGCAACCCACAGGTCCAGCCCCATGCTTGGAAAGCCCTCTCCACGGCAACCGATGGAGAGTCTATCCAATTCATCTGCCGCCGTCTTTTCCTTGAAAGAGAATGATTCATTTTTCACGGTATCATTGGCAATGCTTCTTCCCGTACGCCCGTCCATGCGGAAAAGCGTAACTATCACGCCGTCTTTCAATCCTTTGACTTTCCCCTGAATAGTAAATTCGTTCTGCGCTTGTGCCGAAAGGCAACCCATGCATAGCAGGATGATACAAATAATGTTTTTCATAAATTAATGTGTTTGTTGATATAAAAAGTAATAATACTCTTTTTATCCTCCCGTTCTTCTTTCCCTTAAACTTTTTTAGTATAAATCGTACTCAGGGTCTATTCTTCCGCATAAATCCATAGCCTGCCAACACGATTAAGAATCCTGTCACAACAAATGCCCAGACATTCATTGTTCTTGATTCAGCCTCCAAAACATACTTTTCACCCAGCAACCGATAAGCATCCACCTTCCATAGCAGCCTATCATTTTCTTTTAAAACCGTATTGGCAGAAAGCAATTTGCCGGGCATAGCCAATTCAAATTTAATTTGATAACCAAATAATTCCATCGTGATACATGCTTCATCATACGATTGTTGCATCTCTTTTTCATTCGCTTTATATAAAGCACTAAAATCCGTTGTGTCATAATGCTTATCCAATAAGCCACACACATATTCGGGTGAACATTCCCAATCTTCCCTCCGCTTTTTATCTGTTTCAAAGATTTCTCCCTTTTCATCTCTCACCCGGGGCAGATAAGTGGTATCTCCGTTTTTTTGTAAAAAATGCTCCACAACGTGATAGCTTAATTCAAATTGTGTATGGTAAAGCCATGCCATAAACTTTCCCTCTACATCTTCCAGTTCTTCTTTCAGTTCCATGCCATTCATCCCCTGACAGGCGCTCATATCTCCTTGAAACAGAAAAGCCTGTTCATGCTTGCTCAGATATTTGTCCATGGGGATCGGGCCTTTATCTTTAATCTCGGGGAAGTCACAAGTATAAGTGTAATATGTATAAAACCAACGGAAATGCTTCTCAAGCCTCTCCTGAGGTACAGCCAAAGGAAGCATCCATTTTTCCTTAGGAGAAAAGAAAGAAATATTGCCCAACGCATCTACGGTTCGCGCCGCCTTTACATTCAAGTCCTCTTTCTTTCCAAAAAAATCAACCTTGATACAAGAATCCAGTGTCTGCACCGTCCACTCGTTGTCCAGTTGGAACAGGAAAGGATTATTACTTCTGTTTCCTGCCATAAAGGCGGAATCGGCCTGCGCATACACTTCCCTGTGCATCTTGCCATCCTCGGATATACGGGTGACCATTCGGTAATTGGTGGAACAGGATGCCAATGCCAACATTAGAACCGACATACTTATTTTATTCATTATTCTTTTCATGGCACACTTTTTTTAATGGTTACGGTCTATCAATTTATTTATAAAGTCCTCCCGCTTGCGTTGCATTTCTTTACGTTCTTTCCATAAACGAGACAGATACATGCCCTTTTCCCGTATAGTCATATCGGACATCTGTTCTAAAGAAGATTCCTGACTGAGGCCTGCCGGCGGAGATACGCTAAATGCAACAGTCCCTTGATGGAGAGGCGGAGTGGCGGAATAAGAAAATATTTCGTACATCATGGCACAAAGCAAGAACCCGGCTGCCACGGCAGAGAACCATCTCACGAAATCTTTCGGGCTTCTTTGCCTACGGGGGATACGGGAAATTTTTTGCATAATCTCTGCGGACAATTCTTCCGGATTATCCAACAAAGGCGAGGTCTTCCTCACCTTTTCCAACCATTGTTCATATTGTTCTTGTTCTCGTTTCATAAGTCTGGGTCTATTTGGTGGATTTTGGTTCTGATTTGTTTTCGGGCTTGATAGAGGTTATGCTTCACTTTTTCGGCAGTCATGCCTGTTATGATCACTACTTCCGATACTTCCAGTCCTTCAATATCTCGCAATGTAAATACAAGTTTTTGCTTGGGACTGAGTTGCTCTGTAAAACGCAGGATCAAGTCCTTCAATTCTCGATTCGTCATCACTTCCTCTATATTTTCTTCCGATGCCATTTGGCCGTGCATGGAAATAGCATCTGATGAGTAAGCCGATGGTGAACGGTGCAAAGTGCGGAGGCGATCATAGCAAGTGTTACAGGCTATTTTATAGATCCAGGTGGAGAAACGGCACGAACCGTCATACTTATCTATGGACAACCAAATCTTTACGAAAACGTCTTGTACCATATCCCGTGTTTCATCTTCATCACAAAGCAAACGGAAAGCGAGCCTGAACACCATCATCTGGAATTCTGAAACCAATTGTGCAAAAGCAGCCGTGTCGTTCTGCTTGCTCCGGTCTATAAGTTCCTGTATTTGTTCTTGATTCCTCATGCTATCATTCGTTTATTATATGGTACGTCAGAAAACGTTTCCGGTCGAATGCAATTTATAAAAAAATGATTCATGGGAATGGTTTCTATCTATAAATGCTCCACACTACGCATCATTACAACGCAATAGTGTGGAGCATCCAAAGAAAAATTCCCAAGACCTTTTACCGGTTCTTATATAATAGGCAATCTCAGCCTAAACGGCAAGAAAAGCCACCCCCAGCAAAATAATAGGCAACAAGAAAATAAAGAATAGCAAGAAATCCCGCTTGTACACTTTACGCTCTTCGCGCGGAAATAACCGTTCTACCTGCTCGGACTTGGAAAGATATATCAGCCAAATGACATTCCAAATCAAAGTCTGGCAAATTCGTTGTGCACTGCCCAATCCACTTTCATCTAAATCTCCTATCAATAAAATTACAATATTGGTAAGCATTACCACCGTAACCACTATTTTTCCCAAACATACAGCATTAGGTTTACGTTTCTTGAATGCATATATGGTATAGGCGGCAGCTCCCAACAAACCTAATGCAGAAAGCATATCACAAGCCATACCCATATAGGCATAAAGTTCAGAAACTCCATTATAGTTGTCTATATCCAGATTGAGAAAAATAAAAATAAATGAAATAATACCGCCGCAGGCTATTTGGAATAAAAAAAATGCCAGCCATCCCCGTATGTTCTTTGATTCTGAAGGAGGAACATAAAGCCCGTTTTCTCTTAAATTCATATCTTTTTTCCTTTTATCGATTAGTAATGTCGTATTTAAAGCCTCAAAAATATAGAAATATTTGTGAATAGCATTTAGTTATCCTCCAAAAATAAAAGGAAAAAGAAATTATTCTATGTCGATAAGCTACTCTCCCCCTCTGGAGCCCCATCTAAAAAAATAGCAGAGGCTATTCTTCACGAATAGCCTCTGCCTTAGTATTAACTGTTCCCCTAAAGCTGCTTTATAGCAATATTCACATTTTCGTTCTTATCCAAATCTATTTCCATAGTTTGAGATTGATAAGAAATAAAGTCTACCGCAATTGTATGCTTACCTTTTGTAAGCTGAGGAATGTTGAAGTTCCCCGACAAATCCGAGTAGTATTTCCTGCCATCCACGGTAATACTGGCACCGGATAGTGCCTCGTTGTCATTCGAGTCGTACACCTTACCACTCAAAGAATAAATTGCAACCGCTTTCTCGGTCAATGCTTTAGACATTTTCTTTTCGTTCTTCTTATTATCTGCATTAGCGCTACAGATAACGGCAAAAGCCAAAGCAATCAGTAATGTAATCTTCTTCATTTTATTTTCATTTTTAATGTTCCCTCATTGTGATGCAAATATCGGCTATCGGCATTACAATAAGGATACAATGAGTTTACAATATCAATAAATTAATATGGCTTCTCGGAAACAAGGTGACCGTCTTCGTCCCACATCTTCCATGTGCCTACACGCTTGCCGTTGTCATAGTGCATTTCGTATAGTTTCACCCCCTTTTCATTCCAGATAATCCATTCGCCGTCTTTCTTATCATTTACATATTGGGCATGAGAAAGCATTACGCCATTTTCGGAATACGTGCGCCAGGTGCCATGAAAGCGTCCTCCTTTGTAGGAGCGGATTTCCTGTATCTTTCCTGACGGAAAGTATATGGCATACGTTCCTTCGGGCTTGCCTTTTTGGATAAAGATCTCCATCTTCAGAGTTCCGTCCGGATAGTATTCTCTATAATCACCGGTATATATTTCCTTTTGTTGCTTATCGGCATAGTAAAGACCGTCTATGTAAAATACTTTGGTGTTCTGCTGTGCATATGCAAACAAGGCAAAAAAAGCGAACAGAAGTAATAGAATTTGTTTCTTCATTTCAATTTGGTTTTGAAGTTATATCTTTCAGTTTTTTTAGAATAAGTCCCAACGGATACCAATCTGTCCGCGAACACCATACCACTCGGCATTAACCAAGCGACGGCTATCGCCCATATATTGCTTCAATGGTTCGTCCAGCAGGTTATTCATTTCCACAAAGGCTTTCACGCCTTTGGTTATGTTATAGGTGGCAGAAGCATCTACGGTAAAATTCTTGTCGGTCCATACATAGAAATCAGGACCTAACTGCTGGTTGATGGTGTTGACCGAGTTGCCGCGATAGTTGCCTGCCAGTCTCACCATCAGACGGTCTTTTTCATAGAATACAATGATGTTTGCCATGTGCTTGGACTGGTCGGGCAAACTGCTCTTGTCATAAACCGTGGTCATTGCATCGCCGCTACCCACCTGGCGAGGCACTTTCATTTCACTATCAATAAAGGTATAGTTCACTTCCATTCCAAATCCACTCCAAAATCCGGGTAGGAAATCGAAACGCTTGTTTATTCCGGCTTCAAAACCAAACAGGCGTGCATTCTTCAGGTTCTTTGATTGAGTGGTAATGTAATTCTGACCATTCTCTACAGAGTAAGACACGTCTTTAAAGATCATATTCTGAATGTCTTTGTAGAAGAAACCACCCGAAATAAGTCCCACATTGTCGAAATAGTATTCACCCATCAGGTCGAAGTTATTGGCAAAGGTGGGATTCAGGTCCTGATTACCTTTAGTGATAACGATGGGATTAGCCGTCTGGTCGGTAGATTGCCCCGGGGTCATATCTCCAAAGTTGGGACGGACAAAGGTGCGGGTATAGGCAAATCTTAGATTGGCTTTATCACTCAGCTCATACTTCAGGTGGGCCATGGGCAAGAAAGCATTATAGTTGTTCTTCACCGTTGCAGGCCGTATATCGGTTGCTTTGGTAATGACTGCCTGAGAACCTTTCAAAGTGGTTTTAGTGTATTCATTACGGAATCCACCCACAAAGCGAAGGTGGTCTGCCAATTCTACCTCTGCCATTACATAGGCGGCAATCACGTTTTCATCGGCCTTATAAATATTTGTTTCATTGGCCGCAGAGGTATAATCGCCAAATCCGTTTGCCTGAAGGGATTGGGGCGTATAAAGTTGGTATAACTGGTCTTTGGTCAACGGGTCCAGGATGTACTGGTTATGATTCCCATTCATTTCCGTAAAGTACCCGTGTCCCATAGGGAAGCTTTCACGTTGCAAGCTGCTCAGAGTCAGCAAACCGGGCGATCCGGGAATGCCCAATGCGGCACCGGGAATGTATACAAAGTTCGATCCGTAATAACTATCTCTGGATTTGGTACGATATTTACCTCCCATTTTAAACTTCAGCTTCGAACTGGGCTCTATCTTCAGATTAAACTGGAAAGTGCGGTCGTGCTCTTTGTTGTCCAACTGGGAAATGACTAATTGTTGCAATGTCAGCTTGTCGGCATCCATTACTTCGCCGGGATCGTTCAGCCCGGCTTCAAAATCCAATGGATTTCCACCTACACCGTTAGGCGAATCAAATCCCCAATAGCGCAATCCGTCGGAAGAAAGGTTATTAAATCCACCTTTAATGTTTTGGCGGAAAGTGGCGATAGGAAGACCTTTCCTATCGGAGCCCGACGGAGTGTCCAGATAGTAATTCGATGTATAGTCACTCACCGTCCAGTCCAAACCGATCATGGAAGAAAATTGATGCTCACCACCCAGTTCGCCGCCGGTCAGCTTAGTCTGATAGTGCGAGTAACGGTAGTTGTATTGATAACGCGATTTTTCATAATCCACATAAGATTCATATACGGGGCGGATGTCGTGAAATTTATCGTATAGTCCACGGAAAGTAACCTTATGATTGTTACTGAACTTATATTCCAATCCCAAGTTCACACCATAGGTTTTACGTTTACCCATATAGCGTTTCAGCATCACAGTATTGATGGCATTGCGATTATCCGGATCGGCGGATGCCGTGTTATATTTCACATCATAACTATCCGATCCCCACTGGCGATCCCATATAGCACCTACCAGAATCACCCCCAGCTTATCGTTAAAGAAACGGTCACCGTACACGATAGAACCATTGTATGTACCGTTTTCGGAGAAAGCATTATATCCGCCTGCCAAGCTGGCACCCAACTTGCGGCTCATAGGTGCCGTGCGGGTAATGAAGTTTACCGAACCGCCAATGGCATCGCCTTCCCAATCGGGAGTCAACGCTTTGGCTACCTGCACATACTGAATCAATTCGGAAGGAACGGCATCCAGCACCGACGAACGGTTACCTATGACATTGGAACTGGGCAAACGGCTTCCATTGAACATCGTCGAAGTCCATGCAAACGGAGTACCACGCACCGTAGCCTGGTCTGCCTCACCATGATAGCGGGCTACCGCCACTCCCTGAATGCGCTGAACCGCCTCAGCCGCATTTCGGTCGGGAAGTTTTCCTACGGCATCCGAGGCTACGACGTCCAGCAGGGTCATCGAACTCTTTTTCACATTATAGGCTTTTGCCTGAGAGGGTGCCATGGTTCCGCTTACCACCACTTCGCCCAGCATCAAGTCATCCGCCACCAAGGTGATGGTACCCAAGTCATTGATTCCTTTTTTTACATTGACATCAATTATCTTATCTTGGTATCCGATATAAGAAATCTTCAGCTTTTGACTCCCCTCCGTTTGAGTCTGTAGGGTGAACTGACCGTCCAAGTCGGTAGCCGCCCCTATGTTCAGGGCTTCCATATAGATGGTTACACCGGGCAACGGGCCATCATCGCATATCACAGTTCCTTTTATCATCTGCGCATTGGCAATAGAAGCAAAAAGGCATAAAGGTAGCAGCAGAAGTCGGAGCGACTTCCGTAACATATTAAATAATTTCATGTAATTTACCGGATTTTATTTAGTGAATTTCTGTATTAATAGCTCTCTTTCTTTGGCACCTACTCCCAATTCTTTTTCCATAAAGTTTTCGATACTTCCATAGCGTTCTTCCAGGCTACTGAAGAAACTACGAAGTAATTCGGGACGAAGTTTCATGCGGTCTACTATTTCTTTTTCGCTAAGGCCGGATAATTCAACCATGGATTGATACATTCGCTTGTTGGCAGGAGCAAGATAGACATTGGATGCCACAAAATCGGCTTCTATCACATTCATGGGAACTCCTAGTGTGTATAAAAATAGTGCTGTGGCCATTCCTGTACGGTCGCGTCCGCCTGTGCAATGATATAGCAAGGCCTCTTTATCGGGTAAGGCTAATAGTTTTTGAAACAAGGGTTTGTAGCGGTCGCCATAGTATTTTACGCTTTGTGTGTTATACATGGATAGCAAGAAATTTTCATCCTTCAGCATTGTTGCCAGGTCCTTTGAAGTAGGGATATTGTCGCTACCTGCTGGACACAACAAGTAATCCGTGCGTGGTAATAATCGGTCGGGAGCCATAGCCGATTCTTTTGTTCCCCGGAAGTCAATAACGGTATGGATGTGTTTTTCTTCCATCTTTTTCATGTCATTGTCCGTCAGGCGGCTGATGTCTGCCGATCGGAATACTCGGTTCTTTACAACTTCTCTCCCGTCTTTGGTTTTATATCCGCCAACGTCTCTGAAGTTAACTGCCCCCTCCATCTTTACAACTCTCGATAAACTGTCTGCCAGCTGGGCATGCGCCACCAATGGCAACACGAGCAGACAAGTAATTAATACTTTTCTTAACTTTAACATATCTCTCAATGATTTAAAAATTTGATCTTTTCCTGGCGCAAAATTAGAGGATATGCGTTACAATTAAGTTACATTGGGATGATGTTAGGGTTAAAAAGATGAGACAAGGTTGTGAAGTAAGACTTTAAAAACAGATAGACTAATGCATAATAATCCTTTTCTGTAGGGGCGGACCCGTGTGTCCGCCCGAAAGCATAAAGTGAACTGTTCTCGGGCAGACACATGGGTCTGCCCCTACAGCAAAATGATAGCCAATTTTTGTTTTGACACGGCCTCTACAATGGATATAATCCTAAACGGTACGCATACGTGTTGCACTTCTTTCGCGAGAATTATCTTTGCTCTTTTCTCTCGTTTTCTTCGAGTCTTTTTCTTTCCTATCAGTATTGCGCTTCACCTCCCGCTTTGTAGGTGCATTGTGCTGAGAAGAAGGACGTTCCGGACGCGTTTGCGGACGGCTCGGTTTAGTTTGCGGACGTTCCGGACGTGTCTGCGGACGATTAGGTGTTGCCTGCGGTCTCTCCGGTCTAGCCTGCGGACGATTAGGACGCGTCTGCGGCGGAGTAGCCGGACGATGATTATCCTTTTTAGGAGGACGAACCGCTACATTGAAATCACGACGGCGATGATTGTCATACGTCACCCTGTCATGGCGGATACGATAGTTCCCCTTATACACTTCATGGCGATAACGGTTGCGATAGTGAGTCTGATAATAACTGACGTTATTAAAATGAGTGCGATAATGCCCGCCACAATAAGTGGTATAGTGGTGCGGCTTGCCATAATAGAAGAAGTTTATATTGGTATAAACCGTATAGATACGGAATTGCCACTTGCTATTATTCGCATAAATGGGACGATAGAAATGCTCCGCACCCATAAAACGCCGGTACTGGGCACTGGAAAGTATCCAGCGGAGATCATCATTGCGCACATCCAAGAAATCATAATAACGATCCAAGGCATAGTCATAACCTCTTACCACATCATCCATCAGGTAACGGACATTGTTGATAAAATCATAATTCACCTCATATACATCATCATATTGTTGCGGAGTGAGTTGCAATTCATAAGCCATACGGTCGGTAAGGAAACGTGTATTTTGTCTCATCTTGCTTATACTCATTGCACCCATTGCGGGGATTGTGATGCCTAGCATGCAAACAATCATCAGGAGTGTAGTCCATCTTTTCATAACTGTTACGTTTTTAGTTTGTTAATTCTTATGGCACAAAAATAGGGGAAATAACTTTCCCCCGCAATTGATTTCCCCCATAAGTCAATAGGGCTTTTCCTATAATTGATAGGGAAAGACCCCGCTATGCCAGGCGTATTCCTCCCTCTTCCAGTACAATCAAGTGCTTTTTATATAAATCGCCCACCGCCTTTTTAAAGGTTTTCTTGCTCACGCCAAAGGCATCATAAATATCCTCGGCGGCACTCTTGTCGTTTAAAGAAGTGAACCCGTCATTGTCCTTTATATGTTGCAAAAGCACATCCGAAAAATCATCTACTTTCTTTGCGCCCAACTTCTGCAACACCAGGTCTATCTTGCCATCCTCCTGGCGCACCTGCTTCACATACGCCTTCAGTTGCATACCCGTTTCAAGAGGCTGGAAAATTTCATTCTGATAAAGCAATCCACTGAACTTGTTCTCTACAATAGCCTTAAAGCCCAAATCGGTTTTCTGCCAAATCAGAATGTTCACTTCCTCTCCGGGCTCATATTGAGGCATGTCTTTAGACAAGTAGCGCTCCACCTTGGCAGACCCCATGATGCGGTAGCTATCTTCATCTACGTGCGCGTGTACTATATATTTGCGCCCCTTCTGCATCTTCATCTTCTGTTCGCGGAAAGGCACAAAAAGGTCTTTCATCAATCCCCAGTCCAGGAATGCGCCAAACTCATTGATCCATGCCACTTCCAGGCAGGCAAACTCGCCCACTTGCACCAAGGGTTGCAGAGTGGTGGCTATCAATCGCTCCTCATTATCCAGATAGATAAAGACGTTCAGCACGTCGCCGGGCTTGCAACCTTCGGGCACATAGCGCGTGGGCAACAAGATTTCTCCATCATCGTCTCCATCCAGATAGACTCCAAAGTCTACTTCTTTCACAACCGTCAGTTGGTTGTATTTTCCCAGTTTTACGTTCATTAGCTAAATTTTTTCTCAAAGATATAGAAAAAGCATTATCTTTACTCGGTATTAACAAAGAAAACCACAAATAGTTATGGATAATTTTATCTTTTACAACCCTACGCGCCTTATCTTTGGCAAGGGCATGATAGCCCAGCTAGCCCAACAGATACCGGCCGACAAGCGTATTATGATTACTTTCGGCGGCGGCAGTGTAAAGACAAATGGAGTCTATGAACAAGTAATCCAAGCCCTTGAAGGACGTGATTATACGGAATTCTGGGGAATAGAATCGAATCCTGATATATCTACCCTGAAAAAAGCAATAGAGCTGGGTAAAGAAAAGAAGATTGACTTCCTGCTGGCAGTAGGCGGCGGTTCGGTGATAGACGGGACAAAGCTGATTTCTGCCGGTATCCTTTATGATGGGGACGCCTGGGAGTTGGTTAAAAAAGGAGGCGCACAGAACACCATTCCTTTGGGAACCGTACTGACCATTCCGGCTACAGGCTCGGAGATGAACAACGGGGCCGTAATTTCATGTCGCGAGACTCACGAAAAATATCCGTTCTTTGCCCATCATCCGGTCTTCTCTATCCTGGACCCGGAGGTGACTTTCTCATTGCCCGATTATCAGATAGCTTGCGGACTGGCAGACACCTTTGTGCACGTCATGGAACAATACATGACCAAGCCCAATGAATCTTACCTGATGGACCGTTGGAGTGAAAGCATCCTCCGCACCCTGGTACAAATAGCCCCGCAAATAAAAGAGAACAAGCAGGATTATCACCTGATGAGTGAATTTATGATGTCTGCCACCATGGCGCTGAACGGATTCATAGCCATGGGCGTATCCGAAGACTGGGCTACCCACATGATTGGGCACGAACTGACCGCCTTGCATGGAATGACGCATGGTCAGACGCTGGCTATCGTATTCCCCGGAACCCTGCGCACCCTTGCCGACAAGAAGCGGGACAAGATCTTGCAATATGGCGAACGCATTTGGGGAGTTACGTCGGGCGTGCCCAGTGTACGTGTGGCATTGACGATTGACAAGACCGAAGACTTCTTTAAGAAACTCGGGCTGAAAACCCGCCTGAGTGAAGTCGGCATTGGCGATGACACCATCGAAGAAATAGCACGCCGCTTCAATGAACGTGGCTCGGCATTTGGTGAAGATGGCGATGTAACCGGAGAGGTAGCCCGCCAGATATTACAGAATTGCAAATAATATATCTAGTGTATCCATTTAATTAATAGGAGGCATAATTATGAAAACAGTTATTCTTACTACTTTTAAAAGTGATGTCCGTGCACATATGTTGCAGGATCTTCTCAAAAATGAAGGCATAGAATCTATGCTTCAGGGAGAATATACGGCACAAGTATTAGCGTATATTCCGGGAATGGACATACAAGTGTTAGTCTTTGAAAATGATTATGACCGCGCATTGGAAATACTGAAAACCAGTTTTCCGGAGAAAGTAGAAGAATAACTTTCTTTGCACCCCTCAAACTTTCTCATCTGCACCTTGTTATAGGGATTATTAAAACCTAAACCCAAGATGTATATGAGAAAGTTTTTATTTTTACCTTTACTTGCCCTGCTTGCCTCGTGTGACAAAGATGAGGATTGCAACATCACCAATCCCGAAGATTTGGTATCACCTGCCCTGTATGCAACACTCCAACAGACCACCACGGATCCTTATACCGGACCCCTGGAAGTACTTCCTTGCGAAACGAATGGCGCATATGTAGGAAACTACACGCCTGCCGGACAACAAACTCCCGCTCCCGCCTATTATGCCATTAAAAACGGAACAGGACAATCCAAGAATTATCCTTTAAGGCTTCCCATCGGCACATACGATGTAATATATTGGGGTTATCCCGAGTTTTATAACACATCCGACGCCTATCTTGCAGACCCCAGGCTGATTATAGGTGAGGAGTTGCACGGAACAAGCCTTGGATTGCGCCAAGTAGGATCGGATACAGTATATTACCCGGTACACGATCTGGTATATGGCACTCAAAACATTAATATAGGTGAGGAAGATTTGCAAGCACACCTGAAACGTGTTTCGGCGGCACTGGGCGTAGTGGCAAGCGAGACAAACGGAAATGCTTTCAGTAGTGCCATTGACTCCATGTGGGTATATATCAGTGGCATTTATAGTGACCTCAACTACTTCTCTGCCCAGCCGGAAGGAAGTTTTAAAACAATCCGCTTCGGGCTGACGCCAAGTGCAGACCATAAAGAATTTAGTAATGAGTTTATCTCTGTATTTCCATCTCAACCCAATCCCATGTTCCAAATCTTTGTCCAGTTGAATAACGGAACGATAAAGCGTTACCAACAGAAATTAAGCTCACAACTGAGTGCCGGAACAAAGACAACCGTTACCCTCAGCATGGATGGCGTATTACTGGAAGAAGGGAATACCGGCGGTTTTCAGGTGGATAAGTGGAAGGAGCAGAATGATAGTATTCGCATTCCTTTGAGTTAAAAGAAAATACTATTTATTTGTTACCATTTACCGTAGGGGCGGGGGTTGCCCGCCCGAAAACAATTCGCTTTATGTATTCGGGCAGGCAGACCCTGCCCCTACGGTAGATGATATAGTTACTTGTGACTATTCCTTGGTTTCTGTTGAGATTCGCCCATCCACCATATGGATCGTCCGATCCGTGAGCTGTGCCAAACTCTCATCATGAGTGACAATCACAAAAGTTTGCCCCAACTTATCCCGCAAATCAAAGAATAACTGATGAAGCTCCTCCTTATTACGAGTATCCAAACTACCCGATGGTTCATCCGCAAGGATCACCGCCGGATTATTGATCAACGCACGCGCCACCGCCACACGTTGCTTCTCACCTCCCGACAATTCGGCAGGCTTATGCGAAGCGCGTTCCGATAACCCTAGAAAATCTAATGTTTCCTTTGCCTTTCGGCTAGCCTCCGAAGAAGAAGTGCCGGCAATCAAGGCAGGTATCATCACATTCTCTAACGCCGTAAATTCAGGAAGCAACTGGTGGAACTGGAATACAAAACCGATCTGCTTATTACGGAAAGCCGATAATTCTTTTTCTTTCAGACGGCTGATTTCCGTACTGTTCAAGATGATAGTACCTGCATCCGCTTTATCCAGTGTTCCCATTATCTGCAATAAAGTAGTCTTTCCCGCACCACTGGGACCTACGATGCTCACCACCTCTCCTTTTTCGATGGCAAGATCAATGCCTTTCAGCACCTGCAATGCCCCAAAGCTCTTGGTTATTCCTTGTAATTCTATCATAATTATAATTTTCTTATCACATACTCCGCCAAATAGCAACCAAAGACCGCTGGCATATAACTCACCGTTCCGGCGGTAGATTTCTTATTCCTCTCATCATCTACCAAGATCACCGCATCCGGATTTGCCTGCTCTGTACTGAATACCACAGGCAACTTCCTTTTCATTCCCATCTTTTGCAGACGTTTGCGCACCGCCTTGCTCAGACCGCAATGATAGGTATCCCATAAATCGGCAAAACGCACTTGGGTAATATCCCATTTGGCACCCGCCCCCATGCTGCTCACTATGGGTAGACGGCGTTGAAGGGCATTATATATAAGGTAGCATTTGGGTGCAACCGTATCAATGGCATCCACTATAAAGTCATATTTTGCACTATCCAGCAGTTCGGGGATACGTTCATCCTTCAAGTATTCCGCAAGGACGGTCAGTTCCAGTTCCGGATTAATATCCCGGAAGCGTTCTGCCAGTATCTCCGCCTTTGCCCGTCCCAGTGTGGAGTGCAAGGCCGGAAGCTGACGGTTGATATTACTAGGTTGCACCGTGTCGGCATCGACTATAGTCATCCGCCCTACCCCTGCCCGGCAAATCATTTCGGCGGCATACGCCCCCACTCCACCCAGTCCTACCACCAGCACATGGGCATGGCGCAGGCGTTGCATCTTATCCGTTCCCAGCAACAATTGGGTGCGTTGTTGCCATTCCATATCTCTAGTTTCGTTCATCACCTTTCTTAAACCATTTGTAGAACCATTTTCCTACATTATCATATACACGTGTTTCTGATTGTCCGCGCGGATCGGAGAAAGAAACAATTTCTTGCGGATCATCTCCCAACTGATCGGGATATACTATCAGCAGACTATTGTTTGCAAAATACTTGCTGATCTGGGATGGCAACCGTTCAAAGGAAGTTTGATAAGAAATAGAACCTTTACGAGAGGATACCACTACAAACAAATGGTCGTAATTCACTTGACCGGTAAGTAATAATAAGTCATCCCACTCCTCCAGCAAAGAGAACTCTGTGTAGGTATTTGCATCCTGCTTGTCTGTCACCACACGCAAGTGTTTCAATGTTTCTTCCGTAGCAAAGAAGTGCACGCGACATCCCAATTGCTTGCCCATGCGGCAAAGTTGTGCTACCCATTTCAAGAATCCTTTTTCGTATTCCGCCTTATCAGGCACGGCTACCACAATGCGCCGCAATGTATTGACAGGCATCAGCAATTTGGCAATCATGATCTGCCGGTTCGTACCTTTCAGCAAATTCTCGGTCATTGTACCGAAAAAAGAATCCATCAGATTCGTCTTGCGGTGCAGACCGATCACAATATCGGTTACTGAATATTCTTTTTGCGTATGGATAATGCCTTGGGCAATATTCAAGTCATAACGGAGTACGGTCTTTACGGAAGCATCGGCAGAAGCGGCGACCATTGCCGTGCGCTCCAAGTTGCGTTTTCCTATCAATTCTTTTGTTTCCGAGGCATTATTATCATTAATCACGCTAAGCGCTACCAAAGATTCTTTTTGTTTGGGATGCCTCATCATCAGCGCCATGCCTACCAGTCCTTCTATCGTTTCAGGGTTAGCAACCGGTATCAGGATACGTTCCTGCTCCTTTCCCTTGTCTTCGTTGCTTTCCAGCAGATTTTCCTGTGTCACCATTTTGCGGGCCGCACGTTCCGTCACTACCGAACTGATAATGCAAGTAAACAAAATCATCACCACCGTACCATTCAGCACATCATCATTCAACAGGCGTTCACCATTCTCCATAATGATTCCATGACCTATCAATACGGCAGCCAAGGTAGCCGCAGCCTGCGCATTACTCAATCCGAAGATCAAACTGCGTTCCACCTTCTTCATGCCATATATTTTTTGCGTAATCCAAGCCGCCAGCCACTTACTGAATGTTGCCACCACCGTCATTGCAACAGCTACTTTCAAAGCCTCTCCTTCCGTAAACAGGCAACGCACATCAATAATCATTCCCACCCCTATCAGAAAATAAGGAATAAACAACGCATTACCCACAAATTCCAGCCGGTTCATCAACGGGGAGACATGCGGCACAAAGCGGTTCAGCACCAGTCCGGCAAGGAATGCACCCAAGATACCTTCCATACCTACCAGCTCCATCAAACCGCCACCTAGAAAGACCATTGCCAATACAAATACAAATTGCATCACCGCATCTTCATATTTACGGAAGAACCATCGACTGATGCGAGGCATAAAATAGATAATCAACCCGAACAAGGCAACGACTTTAGCCACCAGCAACACCCAAAACAATCCGCCTACATCTTCCCCTTTATACATACCGCCGATAACCGCAAGCACCATCAATGCAAGCACCACCGTTACCGCCGTACCACCGATAGTGATGCTGACCGTGCGCTGGCGTGACAAACCGTAACGGCTGATAACAGGATAAGCTATCAGCGTGTGACTGGCATACATACTTGCCAGCAATACGGAAGTGAGGAAACCATAATCCAGCACCGTCATACTGCTCCATATACCCAGCCCCATCGGAATAAGGAAGGTGAACATACCGAAAACCAACCCTTTGGTGCGGTTCTTCTTGAAGTCATCCATATCCATTTCCAAACCCGCCAGGAACATAATGTAGTAAAGTCCTACCTTTCCAAAGAGTTCAAAGCTGCTATCGCGCTCCAAGATATTGAATCCATACTTGCCCACTAGCACTCCGGCAAGTATCATGCCGATGATATGGGGAATGCGCAACCGCCCCAAAATCATAGGGGCAAACAGAATAATAATTAGTACCAGAAAGAACACCCAAGTGGGATCTGTTACCGGAAGATGTATGTTTAGGTCGAATAATTCCATGTCTTTTCCTTGTTTTATGCCATAATATCGACAAAATTACGAAAAAAGTTTCTTTTTTACTGATTTATATTCCAAAATGTTCTAATTTTGCAGGCGGAACCTTCACGCACACCAGATGGAGGTTCCAAAGTATTACTAATTATATTATAAAACAAAAACAAAATGAAAGTAGCAATTGTTGGTGCGAGCGGAGCTGTAGGACAAGAATTCCTGCGTGTGCTCGATGAAAGAAACTTCCCGTTGGATGAGTTGTTGTTATTCGGTTCTTCACGTAGTGCAGGACGAAAATACACATTCCGCGGTAAACAGATAGAAGTGAAACTCCTTCAGCACAACGATGACTTTAAAGGTGTAGATATCGCTTTCACATCAGCCGGTGCAGGTACCACAAAGGAATTTTGTGAAACCATCACCAAGCACGGTGCCGTACTGATCGACAACTCCAGCGCATACCGCATGGATGCCGATGTACCTTTGGTAGTGCCCGAAGTGAATCCGGAAGACGCATTAAACCGTCCCCGGGGCGTGATAGCTAACCCTAACTGTACAACTATCCAGATGGTAGTTGCACTGAAAGCCATCGAAAGCCTTTCACACATAAAACGTGTGCATGTAGCTACTTATCAGGCTGCCAGCGGTGCAGGTGCAGCTGCTATGGACGAATTATACGAACAATATCGCCAGGTATTGGCTAACGAGCCTGTTACCGTAGATAAATTCGCTTACCAGTTGGCATTCAACCTGATCCCCCAGATTGACGTATTTACTGACAACGGATATACCAAAGAAGAAATGAAGATGTTCAATGAAACACGCAAAATCATGCACTCTGACGTACAGGTAAGTGCCATGTGCGTACGTGTTCCTGCTCTTCGTTCCCACTCGGAAAGCATTTGGGTAGAAACAGAACGTCCCATCTCTCCCGAAGAAGCTCGCGAAGCATTTGCTAAGGGAGAAGGACTGGTATTGATGGATAATCCCGAAAAGAAAGAATATCCCATGCCATTGTTCCTTGCAGGTAAAGACCCCGTATATGTAGGTCGTATCCGCAAAGATCTGGCTAATGAAAACGGATTGACATTCTGGATTGTAGGCGACCAAATTAAGAAAGGTGCAGCCCTGAATGCGGTTCAGATTGCTGAATACTTAATCAAAGTAGGAAATGTGAAATAGTTTTTCACTAAAAACACCTTGATTTTTTAATATAATCTTTATCTTTGCGTCAAGCTTAACAACATTGACCAAGATAAAGATTATATTGTTTCTGATAGTCATATTCTTCTTACCGACTATGGTCAAGGCAGATCCAACTGCCGTGAAAGATAGTCTTTTGCATGAACTTTCCTTGGCAAAGACTCCCCAAGATAGTATTCCTTTACTTTATCATCTCTATGATTTGGCTGGTAGAACAGATAAGAGGGATTACAATAAGCTGCTATTCAATACCGCCAAACATTGCAACAACAACAAAATACAGTTAGATATTATCCGCAACACCTGCAATATCTATGTCGCCTCAGATTCCGCCATGGCTATTTGCCAAGTAGAGGCAGAGTTATTGCCCCAAAGTGATGACCAGAAAGAAACCCTTACTTTCATTAAAGTAAATAGAATTTCCAGAAATGTACGTGCCTCTTCAGAAGCTGACAAGCAAAAGATGTTGCAAAAACTCATTGGAGAATACAAACAGACAAGCAACACCGATATATATGAGAATATCTTGCAACTCTACACTCTGTGCATCTATCTGGGAAACTCCACCCAAGGAGAACTATATACCGAATATTTGGGAAAACTGGAAAAACTGATCAAACAGTTGCCTCCCGAGGGACGCCATGTCCTCCCCAACATGTTCTATACCCAGTCTGCCATTCTCTATACCCAAAACGAAGAACATGTCAAAGCCATAGCCGCCGACAAGGAATTGCTGAAAATCATAGAACAATTAACCAAAGACTACAGGGCACAAGGACGTATCTTCCGCAATTTTGATATTAATTACTATAATTGCTATCGGCGCATACTCGGTAACTATCCGGCATTAAGCCGGGATGAAGTGGAAAGCTACTACCACAAGATACTGGAGCTATGTAAAAGAAATACCACCATAGATAATAATTACAAATCTTCAGGAAGACCTCTTATCTATTATTTAATGGCTTCCCAAAGATATTCCGAAGCAATTACTTACTTGAAAAAGTATATCAATGTCCCTGATAATACACATTCTAGAATGCAGCTTTTAAAGTTACTAACAGAAGCTGCCACGGCTGTAGGCGACAATGCTACCCTATTGCAGACCACCACAGAATATAACAAGATGCTGGAAGAATACAACCATCTGAAAGCGGCAGAGAAATATAAAGAATTACAGATACTCTATGACGTAAACGAACTGAAGAACCAAAACGCACAACTGGAACTTGAAAAGAGAGAAGCCGAGATAGAATCTAGCAGAACTGTGATTCATATCACGTTCATTGCTATAAGTGTACTTCTTTTCCTTCTTATTATTACTTGTTGGCTTTATTACCGCACCAAGCGTCTTGCTGGAAGCCTGCAACGATCTAAGCAAGAACTACAGGAAGAACAGCACATTTTGCTTCAAACACAAAAAGAATTAACCATAGCCCGTGACCAAGCAGAGGGAGCGAACCGAATGAAGACTCTGTTCATTCAGAACATGAGCCACGAAATACGTACACCACTTAATGCAATTGTAGGTTTCTCACATATCATGGCAGAATGCGCCGGAAATAGTGGAAAAGAAGATATGGCAAATTACTCCCAAATAATAAACGCCAATAGCGAGTTACTTCTTACTTTAGTGGGCGATGTGCTGGATATTGCCAAGATGGAAACAGGAGAAATTAAAATGAATTTGCAGCCTTGCTCATTACAATCTGTTTGCAACCTAGCCATCAGCAATGTAGAACACAGAGCAAAACCGGGCGTTAAGATGTATTTTCATACTGATACTCCTAATGATATAATGCTACTCACTGATGCCACTCGCTTGGAGCAGGTTCTTATCAATTTCCTGACTAATGCTAGTAAATTTACTAATGAAGGAGAAATTGTACTGTCTTATTCTGTGGATACTAGCAATCAAGAAGTGATTTTCTCTGTAACCGATACAGGGATTGGAATTCCCAAAGACAAAGCTGAAATCATTTTTGAAAGATTCGAGAAGTTGGATAACTTTGCACAAGGAACAGGGCTAGGGCTTCATATCTGCCGGCTCATAGCAAATATGTTGAAGGGAAAGGTAATGGTGGATACTTCGTATACAGATGGAGCAAGATTCTTGTTTATACATCCGATAGTTTTAAAAAAGCTGAGATAAAACAAAAAGAGTATCACAAATTATGCAATACTCTTTCAATATAGTAGTTTAAATATTTTTTACTCAACAGTTACATCATCTTCACGATCAGCACTTTTACCTTCTATTCCCTTTAAAGGAAAAACGTCATATAAATGCATATCGAATATCAAATCAGAATACCCAGGTATGTCATTATTGCCAGCTTCTCCATAACCAAGCTGATAAGGTATATAAACAGTCCAATAACTGCCAACCGGCATATATTGTAATACAATCTTCCATCCTTCTCTTAATCCTGATGCATTCACTCTAGTTTGATAAGGAAAATCATATTCTTTTTCATATTTATCTGTAGTCCAAGTTTTCTGCATCACTTTACCATTGATCAGAGAAAGCTCATAACCTACCGATACAGAATCTGTAAAAAGAGCAACAGGTCCATCTCCAGTAGTATGCACTTTTGCATATACATAGTCACTGACCTTATCATCTGACGGCTGACCCAATTCTGTAGGAGGCAGTTTGTAATTCCTCAAAGTCAACCAACCGGGCTCAGTTTTAGCAACCTCCGCTATAGAATCCATATAGCGTTCATTCTTTATTTGCCAATCAGCATATTCGTCCACAGTACCATCATCTTCGCTACAAGCAGCAAAAAATATAGGAGACGCCAATAGACACCATAAAGTCAATATACTATATAATTTTTTATTCATATACATTTCTTATTATTGCAAAGTCTTCAACAGACTTGTTATACTTACTTTATCGGCAATGATATTATTCAATTCCGAAATAGCCACACGTTCCTGTTGCATAGTATCACGATTACGCAAAGTCACGCAATTGTCTTCCAACGTCTGATGGTCAACGGTGATACAATACGGAGTACCGATGGCATCCTGACGGCGATAACGCTTACCAATACTATCTTTCTCATCATACTGGCAATGGAAATGGAATTTCAAATCATCCATAATCTCACGTGCCTTTTCGGGCAGACCGTCTTTCTTTACCAACGGCATAACTGCCAATTTCACAGGAGCCAAAGCTGCCGGCAATTTCAGAACCACACGAGTCTCACCGCTTTCCAATGTTTCTTCCGTATAAGCAGCACTCATGATGCTCAGGAACATACGGTCTACACCGATAGATGTCTCAATAACATACGGAGTATAAGATTCGTTCAGTTCCGGATCAAAATATTTAATGCTCTTACCAGAGAATTTCTCGTGCTGGCTCAAGTCAAAATTCGTACGGCTATGGATACCTTCCACTTCCTTGAAACCAAACGGCATCAGGAATTCAATATCTGTAGCAGCATTGGCATAGTGAGCCAATTTATCATGGTCATGGAAACGATAATGATCATCACCGAATCCCAAAGCCTTATGCCATTTCAAACGAGTTTCTTTCCATTTGGGGAACCACTCAAGCTCTGTTCCCGGTTTTACAAAGAACTGCATCTCCATCTGTTCAAACTCACGCATACGGAAAATAAACTGGCGTGCCACGATCTCGTTACGGAAAGCCTTACCAATCTGAGCAATACCGAAAGGAATCTTCATACGGCCTGTCTTCTGCACATTCAGGTAGTTTACAAAAATACCCTGTGCCGTTTCGGGACGAAGATAAATCTTCATGGCGCCATCCGCAGTAGAACCCATTTCGGTAGAAAACATCAAATTGAACTGACGTACTTCCGTCCAGTTCTTGGTACCTGAAATAGGACAAACAATTTCTTCATCTACTATGATCTGGCGCAGTTCATCCAAGTTATTATCATTCAGCGCTTTTGCAAAACGTTCATGCAAAGCATCACGCTTAGCCTGATGTTCCAATACACGTCCGTTAGTACTACGGAATTGAGCTTCATCAAAAGCATCACCGAATTTCTTGGCAGCTTTCGCCACTTCCTTGTTTATCTTGTCGTCGTACTTAGCCAACTGGTCTTCAATCAACACATCGGCACGATAACGTTTCTTAGAATCGCGGTTGTCTATCAAAGGGTCATTAAATGCATCCACGTGCCCTGAAGCCTTCCAAATAGTGGGGTGCATAAAAATAGCTGAGTCGAGACCTACAATGTTTTCGTGCAACAGCACCATGCTCTGCCACCAGTATTGCTTTATATTATTCTTCAACTCAACTCCCATCTGACCGTAATCGTATACTGCTCCCAATCCATCATAAATATCACTTGACGGAAATACAAAACCATACTCTTTACAGTGCGAAACTAATTTCTTAAAAACATCTTCTTGTGCCATTTTCTTCTATGTTTATTCTTACACTTTTGTTGTTTTTCCTGTTTTCTTCCCTTAATAAGGACGAAATAATGTGCAAAGTAAATGATTTTTTTCAATAAAAATCGTATTTTTGCCTGCATATCATCAGAACATTAAGGAATTTAAATATATATGAGCGACGATTTTATTGATAAAGAGGAACAAAACGACGGAAATATACCAGCGTCGGAGAACGAACATTCCGACTACAAGCCGGCTGACGCGAAGAACTCCGGCGTAAAGCATCAGTTAAGCGGTATGTATCAGAATTGGTTCCTGGACTATGCATCTTATGTCATCCTGGAACGTGCCGTCCCGCATCTCAACGACGGTTTAAAGCCTGTACAGCGACGTATTCTGCACTCCATGAAGCGACTGGACGACGGACGCTATAACAAAGTAGCAAACATTGTGGGACACACCATGCAGTTTCACCCTCACGGTGACGCTTCCATTGGTGATGCCTTGGTACAACTGGGGCAAAAGGATTTATTGATAGACTGTCAGGGAAACTGGGGTAACATCTTGACGGGAGACGGTGCCGCCGCCCCTCGTTACATCGAAGCGCGTCTTTCCAAGTTCGCACTGGATGTAGTGTTTAACCCCAAAACCACCGAATGGCAATCTTCATACGACGGACGAAACAAGGAACCGATCACATTGCCGGTCAAATTCCCACTCTTGCTCGCTCAGGGAGTAGAAGGTATTGCCGTAGGTCTTTCATCCAAGATTCTGCCTCACAACTTTAATGAACTGTGTGATGCCTCCATAGCCTATCTGCGCGGTGAAGAATTCAAACTCTATCCCGATTTCCAGACAGGAGGCTCTATCGACGTATCCCGTTACAACGACGGAGAACGAGGCGGAGTGGTAAAGGTACGCGCTAAAATCAATAAGATAGACAACAAGACTTTGGCTATCACCGAGATTCCCTACGGCAGAACAACTTCTTCCGTTATCGACTCTATACTGAAAGCAGTGGAAAAAGGAAAGATCAAGGTGCGCAAGGTAGATGACAATACCGCCGAGAAGGTAGAAATCCTGGTTCATCTGGCTCCGGGTGTTTCTTCGGACAAGACACTGGATGCACTCTATGCATTTACTGATTGCGAAGTAAGCATCTCGCCCAACTGTTGCGTTATTGATGAAAAGAAGCCCCATTTCCTTACAGTCAGCGCTGTTCTCCGGAAGTCTGCGGACAATACATTGGATCTGCTCCGCAAGGAATTGGAAATACACAAAGGCGAATTACTGGAAAACCTTCATTTTGCCTCTTTAGAGAAGATCTTCATCGAAGAACGAATCTATAAAGAAGTAAAATTCGAGCAATCCGAAAACACGGATGCCGCTTGTGCTTTCATTGATGAGCGCCTCACTCCTTTCTATCCGCAATTTATTCGCGAGGTGACAAAGGAAGACATCCTGAAATTGCTGGAAATCAAGATGGCACGTATCTTGAAATTCAACAAAGACAAAGCGGATGAAAACATAGCACGTATCAAGGAACAGATTGAAGAGATAAATAACCACCTGGCACACATCGTGGAATATACCATTGACTGGTACCAAATGCTGAAAGATAAATACGGTAAACAATATCCACGCCGCACCGAATTGCGCAACTTCGACACCATAGAAGCAGCCAAAGTGGTGGAAGCCAACGAAAAACTGTATATCAACCGGGAAGAAGGATTCATTGGCACGGCATTGAAAAAGGATGAATTTGTATCTAATTGTTCGGATATTGATGATGTGATTATCTTCTATAAAGATGGTAAATATAAGGTAGTCCGTGTAGCCGATAAAATGTTCGTCGGCAAGAACGTGCTCTATGTCAATATATTCAAGAAGAACGATAAACGTACCATTTATAATGTGGTATATCGGGACGGAAAAGAAGGTTTCCACTATATCAAACGATTCAATATCACTGCTATCACGCGCGATCGTGAATATGATGTGACCCAAGGAACACCCGGATCACGTATCGTTTACTTCACAGCCAATCCGAATGGTGAAGCGGAGGTGATCAAAATTACCTTGAAACCTAATCCGCGCATCAAAAAGATTGTGTACGAAAAGGATTTCAGCGACATCAATATAAAAGGCCGTCAATCCATGGGTAATATCCTGAGCAAATATGAAGTGCACAAGATAGCCTTGAAACAACGTGGCGGCTCCACACTTGGCGGACGAAAAGTATGGTTCGACCGTGATGTGTTGCGCCTAAATTACGATGAACGCGGCGAGTATCTGGGTGAATTCCAAAGCGATGACCTCATCTTGGTGGTACATGAGAATGGTGATTTCTATACCAGTAACTTCGATTTGAATAACCACTATGATCCGGGTATCCGCATCATCGAGAAGTTTGATGCCAACAAGGTATGGTCTGCCGCACTCTTTGATGCCGACCAAGGCTATCCTTATCTCAAACGGTTTACCTTCGAGGCTTCATCACGCAAGCTCAATTACTTGGGAGAAAACAAAGAAAGCCGCGCCATGTTGCTCACATGCATTGTTTATCCGCGCATCCAGGTTATCTTCGGAGGTCACGACAGTTTCCGCGATCCGCTGGAAATTGATGTGGACGAATTTATCGGTGTCAAGAGTTACAAGGCAAAAGGAAAACGAATCAGTACCTATACCATCGAAACGGTAAGTGAACTGGAACCTTTGCGCTTACCCGAACCTCCCCAGGATAATGGTGATGAAGACGAAGAAGAAGGAACTGATGAAGAAGATGCCCCCATTATAGAAGACCCTGATCATGGCAAGAGCGAGACAGACATTATTGATGAAATCACCGGTCAAATGAAACTGTTTTAAGAAATGAAGAAACTTTTCATATTATTACTGTTACTGCCTCTTGGCCTGTTAGCACAGGCACAAGAGGATAGTTTGCAGGCCAACCGCTACGTCATGAGGGCAACCCTCTATGGAGCCGGTTTTACCAATATACTGGATACCTATCTCTCACCGGTGGAATATACCGGCCCTGAGTTCCGCATTCTCCGCGAAAGTATGCGTATGACCAAGCTGATGGACGGAAATGTATCTGTTCAAAGCCTGTTCCAAGCCCACTTCTCGCTGACAGAGAATAAAGCGGAAACCGGTAATGAAATGGCAGGAATGGTCAACTGGAATTATGCCTTGCACTATCAGTTCCGGATTACCGAGAACTTTAAGGTATTGGCAGGTCCCATGCTCGATTTAAACGGCGGTTTCGTATATAATACCCGGAATTCTAACAATCCCGCCCAAGCCAAGGCTTATGCCAACATTGCTGCTTCCGGCATGGCTATTTATCGTTTCCATATAGGGAATTATCCGATGGTTGCCCGTTATCAGGCCAATCTGCCACTGATGGGCATCATGTTTTCTCCGGAGTATGGACAATCCTATTACGAAATATTCAGTTTGAAAAACGGCGGTAAGAATGTACTCTTTACCTCCTTGCACAATCAGCCTTCCCTACGCCAATTATTAACGCTGGATTTCCCTATCAGCTCGGTAAATATGCGTTTCGGCTATATCTGTGATATTCAGCAGGCAAAGGTAAATAACCTGAAAAGCCATATGTGGTCACACGCCTTCATGATAGGTTTCGTGAAGAATTTCTATTTATTAAAAGGTAAAAACAAGGTGGCGATGCCCAGCAGGGTAAGCCCTTACTAATATATAGGATGAAAAGAAAGATTTATTATTTTATCAGTCTGATGATAACCGTCCTTCTGTGTGCTTCATGCATTACAGAAGATGAATATGACGATTCGCCCGAAGGAAACTTTGAGGCTTTATGGCAAATTATCGACCGCCAATATTGCTTTCTGGAATACAAAAAGCAAGAATACGGACTGGATTGGAATGAAATACACAGCCAATATAAGCAACGGATCTCACCGAAAATGAATAATGAACAGTTATTCGAAGTTTTGGCTGAAATGCTGAATGAGCTACGCGATGGTCACGTTAACCTATCCTCTAAACTGGAATATTCCCAATACCGCGAATGGTTTGACAGTTATCCGGCTAATTTCAGTGATAGTATCCAGCGTGTCTATCTGGGAAAAGATTATGCACTCGCTTCCGGCTTAAAATATCAGATATTCGAAGATAATATCGCTTACATCTATTGCAGCAGTTTCCAGTCAGGCATAGGTGAAGGAAACCTGGATGAGATTCTCAATAAACTGGCTATTTGTGACGGATTGATTCTGGATGTACGAAACAATTCAGGGGGTGACCTCACCACTGCCGAAAAGCTTGCCGCACGTTTTACCAATGAAAAAGTATTGGTAGGCTATATGTCGCACAAGACCGGACCAGGTCACAATGAGTTCTCCACTCCCAAACCGGTATATCTGGAACCATCGCTAGACCGCGTACGGTGGCAGAAACAGGCAGTAATACTTACCAACCGCCGCTCTTTCAGTGCAACCAATGATTTTGTGAACAAAGTGAATCGGCTTCCCAAGGTCACTGTTATCGGTGACAAAACAGGAGGTGGTTCCGGTCTGCCCTTCTCTTCCGAGCTTCCTAACGGTTGGTCTGTCCGCTTCTCGGCAAGCCCCATATATGATCCGGATATGAAACATTTGGAATTTGGCATTGATCCAAAGATCAAAGTGGACATGACTTCGGAGGATATGCAGCGGAATGTAGACACAATTATAGAAAAGGCACGCGAATATATACATAGTCACAAACAATAATTTTAGAAATTCTTTGGAACTTAAGAAATATTCCTTATCTTTGCACCCGCTTACCAAAAGCAACATTGCGCGTGTGGCGTAATTGGTAGCCGCGCCAGACTTAGGATCTGGTGTCGTGAGACGTGTAGGTTCGAGTCCTATCACGCGCACTAATCTCCAATTTCAAACAGATAAAAACCCACTAAATCGGCTAATTTAGTGGGTTTTTTGCATCTTCCCAAACAGTGTCCCGAAAAAAGGTAACAGTTAATTCGGTGACATTCTCGGTGACAATACATTTATTATTTTAAATCAATCTCCAAAACAAACAAAGGATATAATTAAATCCCAACTTTAATCACTGATAGCTCAACATTAGGATTTTCTAATGGAAGTATTATCTCCAATCCTACACCAGTCTGAATGAAATCTATTTTTCTATTATACCCAAGTAATTCCACACTCTTTATTTTACCTAGATTTATGTTATTAAATGACTTTATAAGTACTTTTCCTCCTTTCCATTTCATCATATAAGCATAAAATATACTTTTACCTTTTTGAGTAAAACGCCAATCAAACTCTGATTTATTCTTCTCTACGTTTGGACCTTCACCATACATCATCCATGCATGTGTCCCGTAAACAGCCTCGCTATTGACTTTCATCCAGCGTCCAATTTCACGAAGTATCTCCTGTTGGTCATTAGGAATAGTTCCATCCGCCTTAGGAGATATATTAAGGCAAAGATTACCGTTCTTTGAAATATTTTCAACCAATTTACGAATTATCTGTGATGACGACTGGAGCTGCAACCCCTCAACATAACCAAATTTATGGCCAATAGGTTCGTCTACCTGCCAATAATGCGAAGTTATCTCTTTGGGAGCTCTCCCCTGCCGCTCGTAATCTGTTATAGTACCATATAAATAAGCATCGTGTTTTGTACTTAAAGAAACAGGTTTCCCCCATTGTGCTGCCCTATTATAATAGTATGCAGCAAGGCGCAATTTTAACGAATCAAGACTGCGACTATTGATACCATTATCGAACCAAAGTATATCTGGTTGGTATTTATCGATTATTTCCTGACATCGTGCAAGCCATTCTTCCAAAAATCCTTGGTTTTGTGGAGCTTCCTTATCTTCCATCACTTCTTCTTCTGTAGGTCCCATTGCGGAAGCCTTATTCTTGTCCGGTTTTTGTGGAGGACCATAAAAATCTGCATACGCAGGATCGTATAAATCATGTTCTTCCGTGGCTGTCGGATACATAAAGTCCCAATGCTCCATACGATGGTTAGATACACCAAACTTCATACCCTGAGCCCTTATTGATTTAGCAAGAGCTCCAATGAGATCACGTTTCGGTCCCATATCTTTTGCATCCCAACGAGTAAGTTTGCTGTCATATAGTGCAAAACCATCATGATGCTCAGCGGTTGGTATTACATAAGTAGCACCTGCTTCTTTAAAGAGCTTTGCCCATACATCCGGTTCAAATTTCTCCGCAGTGAATAGAGGAATAAAATCTTTATAGCCAAAAACTTTTGGATTACCCCATTTTTCCGTATGGTATTCCAATAATCCACCATACATATGGCGTGGGTACCATTCACTGCCTGCAGCAGGAACAGAATATACACCCCAATGTATAAAAATCCCGAATTTACCATCAATAAACCATTGTGGAGTTTTATAATTATCTCGCACAGATTCCCATGAGTTAGTAAAAGGTCCAGCAGGAAAATCTGCAGCTTTGCCTCCGGGGAGTTCTATAAACTTGCGCGGAGGCGGATCTTGTTGGGCAAAAGTTGCTGTTGCTACAACAAAGGCCCAAATTAATGTTATTAGCTTTTTCACTTCTGATATATATTTAAATTATTCATTCATACAAATAAAAGAACCTGTCCATCAATTGCCATTTCTCAAAGGATGTCACATTCATCTCTACCTGCTGAAATTCCGACATATATTCTTCCCATTCGGTTTGACGAGGTAAGGTAGCCAGCTTTTCAAATGCAGCATCCCATTGGAAATCCAACGGAGTCTCCACTATCATGACAAGCTTTGTCCCCAGCCGATAAATCTCCATTTCAAGAATTCCCACAGAACGTATCCCATCGCGGATCTCAGCCCAATGATGCATCTTGCCATGTCGTTTTACATATTCAGCTATCAATCGAGGATTATTTTTCAGCTCCAGCATTTGGCAATATCGCTTAGTAGGAACAGAATATTCTTTTTGTGGATATCCTTGTATTTTCATTTTCTGCTTATTCTAATATTATTATAAATTCATTAGGGTTCACAATTCTACAAAAAACAGTCTCAAACATAATAAAATTCGGTTTTACTCACCTCGCTTAAATCTATTATTTTTTAGAGTAATGTTTATCACATATGTTCAAGATTCAAAAGAATCTGTATACATCACGCACGCAGATTCTTTTTAACTATCATAGTTTGAACAATAAATAATATACTTACAATTCTTTTCCATAATAGTATTTTCAACTTTTGTTTAAAACTCAGTAGTATAATATCTGTCTATTTCTTCAATTTTTCCAATAGTAACTATTGATAAATAGCTATTGGAAAGAAATATAGAAAATGACTAATTAATATCCTATATTATTTTTCCAAGTGGTATGTATATTCATTACCGTCAAAGGTATAGGCAACAACATATCTTTTTCAGATGGATTGCTTGAGCCCATGTTAGTAACATGACCATAGTGATCTGAGAAAGCTTTAAGAGTACTTAGAAATTCATCTTTTCCCATTCTGACTAAGTCAAAATAACGCTTCCCTTCTCCTAAGAATTCACATCTCCGTTCATACATTATATCATCCATTGTTGGTGTATGATCAAGTTCTGATAATCCTGCACGCCGACGGATTGCATTAATCCATTCAACCGCATCATTGGCTTTGCCATTGTTAATTAATGCCTCAGCATAAAGCAAATAGGCATCTGCCGGTCTTAATACTGGGTAATTTAATGGATAGTCATTCCAAGCCTTGATTGTATTGTTCGTATTGTCTTTAGTCAGAAATTTCACCATAACAGTTCTTGCAACATAATGTTCAAGAGAATCTTGTGCTGTATAGCCATGCTCTGTTGTATCCCAAAAGCCATCAGCCACAGCCGTATCCAGTCTCTTATCCTCCACATTCTTCATTTTCTGTACCAATAACGTATCCACTCTAAAATCCTGCCCTTGTTGATTATAACCTTGGTAAGCCCATTCCGGGAAACATGTCCCACTAGAACCAGAAGTTGTTACATAAGCAGCCAGTGAAGAACCTAAACCTTGATTGCCGGAAGCAAATTGTATTGAAAATAAATCGTAGGTATTTTCTTTTGTGACATCAAAGATATATGAATAATCAGGAGCAAAACGTTCCTTTACTTCAGACATGATATCTTTTAGTACTCTTTCAGCATTTGCATATCCTTGAGTATCCTTCAAAGGATATCCGGCCATCGTAACATATACTTGCCCCAATAAACATTTTGCAGCAACGGAGCCAACCCTACCTGCATCTTCCCCATCATAAAAAGGTTCTAAAGTAGCGGCAGCATATTCAAGATCTGATATGATTAATTTATAGGCATCTTCAACAGGCTGACGTTCCATTTGCTTAGCCTCATTGTTAGTGATAGGTCTATCAAAGACCGGTTGAGCACCATAAGCCCTGACCAATTCAAAATATGCCAATGCACGTAGAAACATAGCTTCAGCCCTATAGCGGCTATATTCTTCCGGTGCCTTGAAGAGTAACATATTGGCATCATTTATCAATTGATATAAACGTGCATAGATTGTTTGATTCAGACCTGTAACATCTGTTACCTGGAAGTTTCTTAAATCCACTTGATCACGTTGTGCATTAGCCAGGGTTGCATAATACAAATTGTCAGAACGGCTTTCCGACGCCTGATAATAAAAGTCTGTAGGAAAGTCTGTGTTCGTCCCATTCCGTCCTAAACGGGCATAGACACCCATTACAGCCTGTTGTATTTCATATTCATTAGAATAAAACTGGTCTGTTGTATTATTCTCAACTGGATAGATATCCAAAACATCTCCACAAGAAGATAAGCTAAGCATTGCGACTGTGGAAGCTAATAAGATATATTTTTTCATATTCTTCTTTTTAAAATGTTACATTGATACCACATGAAAAAGTTCTTGCCTGAGGATATGCTCCCCAATCTGCAGAGGCATTATCCTGAGTTGCAGCTTCAGGTGAAAATCCGGGATCATAATGGTCCCACATATATACGTTATCACAAGATACATACACACGTGCTTTACTTATAAAGTTATTAGGTTTGAAAGGTATATTATATCCTAAAGTTATATTTTTAATTCTTATATAACCAGCATCATAAAGCCAATTTGTATCATATTGACCACCAGTAACAGTAGAAAAAAATCCGGGTGTTTTTCCATCTCCAGGTTCTTCTTCCGACCAATAAGCATCGTACAGCCAGCGACTCATATAATTCCAGCCGGGACCATTAGTCGCACGATTCCAGCCACGAGACCCAATAGACAAAAGCTTACCGCCCACACGCCCTTGAAGTAAAATTGAGGCATCTAAGTTTTTATACTTAAAGGTATTGGTAAATCCCCACTCAAATTTGGGCTGATAACTTCCTACAACATCATAATCGGCAGAAGTAATTTTACCATCGTGATCTATATCCACCCATTTTGTATCACCAGCTTTTTGCCCTGTATAAATTGCGATACCAGATTTTGGGGTAACTCCGTCCGCCTCAAAATCATCAGCCCTTAAAGTTCTATCAACACGTAATAACATATATGAATTGATAGGATTTCCTACACGCTGAATTATAGTGTTACCTTGACCGGACCTTATATCAGAATTATCATTACCCAAGCTTGTTATTTCATTACGATTTAATGAAATATTTAATGAAGAGTTCCACCTAAAACTACTTGTAGTTATATTAGCTGTGTTCAATTCAAACTCTAATCCCCAATTATCTACATTTCCCACATTATCCATCATATTACTAAAACCTGTAATCAATGATACAGGAGCCTTCAATAATAAATCTTTAGTCCTTTTTTTATAATAGTCAGCAGATAAATAAATTCTGTTATTAAAAAGGCCAAAATCAATACCTATATTATAAGAAGTAGTAGTTTCCCATCCCAACATATTATTTGCAATATTTCCTATTACATAACCACTGTTGAGAGATTGTGAATCTCCTATCGGATAATTTAAAGTAGCCATATTCGATAAGAATTGCGCAGTACCAATTCGGTCATTACCGGCCTGTCCCCAGCTAACACGCAACTTTGTTGTTCCAACCCATTCCAAGTCTCTCATAAATGCCTCTTCATTTATCTTCCATGCACCGGAAACAGAGGGAAAAAATCCCCAACGATTCAATGCTCCAAATTTAGAAGAACCATCACGACGTAATGAAACTGTCATCAAATAACGATCCATTAAAGCATATTGAACGCGTCCGAAATATGATAAAAGTGCATTCTTTGTGTAATCTATTTCGTTATTATTTATAGTTGCTCCCTTATCTTTGTCAAAAACCCAACTTTTATCATTTGGAAAGTTTGATTGCTTCTGATATGACTTATTTTGACTAAAGGTTTCTTGTGATGCTCCAATCATTGCATCAATGCTGTGAATTCCCCATTCCTTATTGTATGTGACAAGTCCTTGAAATAATAATGAATTAGAAGAAACCGTTGCATAACTTGAACTGGAATATTCCCCCGGATGCGTAGCTACATCCCATTTCCCATTACACCATGTTGGAGTATATATCCGCTCATTATTGCCATAATAATTCCACGCTACCATTCCAGTGACATTAAGTCCTTTTAATACATTTATCGTTGCGTTTAAGGAAGTATTAATACGTGTATCAGCCTTTTTCCTTTCCGTCGCAGTAGCTTGAATATACGGACTTACATTATTAGGTCCGGGTCCCCAAGTATCATAAAATTTATAAGGCTCAGCACCGGCATCACGTCCACTTCCGGCTAACACCCAGCCAGGAAAACTAAGTGATCTGGCAACAGCATTGTCTTTACCATCAACATTAGCGCCTTGTTGCAATCCATAAGAAGGAGCAATAGTAAGTCCCACTTTAATACGATCCGTTACTTGAGTTTCAATATTCGCTCGCAGTGTATAACGATCAAAAGAGGAACCATGAACAATACCTTCTTGAGAGAAAACACCACCAGAAATAGAATAATTAAGTTTTTCAGTAGCGCCCGAAGCGTTCAATTGTATATCATACGAGGGAGATGTTCTGAAGATTTCATCCTGCCAGTCTATGATTTCCAATTCATCTGTTCCCCACCAAGGATCATAAATTCCATACGTATTTCTTATATTTCCTAATTCAGCACGAGTTGTATAAGTTTTGCCCGTAACTTGTTCCGCATAAGCTATCCTATCCGCTTGACTTACACTTGCTGGCTGACCTGTACCATTAACCCATTGGCGATCATACCATTTCTTATTAAACTGTATCCACTCATTACCATCCATTACATCCACCTTTCTTTCTAAAGAAGAAAAAGCTGCATAAGCATTCAGTGAAATTACGGGTTTACCTGTCTTCCCCCTTTTAGTTGTAACCAAGACAACACCATTAGAACCCCGGGAACCATAAATTGCAGCGGAGGCGGCATCTTTTAAAACATCTATGGACTCAATATCATTCGGATTAATTCCAGACAAACTCTCAATAGGTACACCATCAACAACATAAAGAGGAGTACTTTCTCCGTTGATAGAAGCTGCTCCACGTACATTGATAGTAATATCGCTTCCTGGAGCTCCAGATGTACTTCTAACAGATACACCTGCCATTTGTCCTTGCAAGGCTTGTTCTACTCGACCAATTGGTCTGTCTTCAATAGATTCAGCACCGATTTTAGCAATGGACCCTACCACATTCGATTTTTTTACGGTTCCGTAACCCACTACTACAACTTCTTCCAATGTTTCCGAGTCCTCTTGTAGAGTGATTTTAAATACTGATTTTCCTGCTATTGGAATATCTTGGTTCTTATATCCTATATAGGAAACCGAAATAATTCCCTTCTCAGGGACATTAGTCAATGTAAAATTTCCATCAAAATCAGTAATAACGCCATTAGTCGTTCCTTTAATAACAACATTAGCTCCAATAATAGATTCACCTACCGCATCAACAACGGTACCTGAAATTGTTTTGTTCTGAGCCTTAAGCCCTATACACAGTACAGATAACAACAAAATCCAATAAAATCGTTGATAATGAACTCCTCGATTTAACAGATTAATTTCTCTAATGTTTTTCATAATGTAGTAATTAAATTAATAAAATCGTCGCCTATATTAAGTAATCATTTTCACGCATTCATAGCATCTTTTTTACAGCAAGTATCTTATAATATTTCTTCATTTTCTAGTAATGCAAAGATAGAAAAGTAAATTTCATCCAAGCTGTCTAAAGACGCTATTAGATAGGATATTATCGATCTAATATCAACAAGAAGCCGAGAAACAACAAAAACAAGACAACTCTATATAAAAATATCGATTTTCTATTGGATTATATAAAGAGTTATATTTACTTTGCATCGTACCTCACTTCAATACTAATATTAGATGAATTATGACACAATCAATTGACCAACTACATCTATTAATATTAAATGTAGGATTAGCTATCCACAATGCAGACTGGAACTGGAAAAACGTAAGCAGCCCATTCACTAGGTTGTATTATGTAACCGAAGGAAGTGCGCAAATCATATTACCCACAGGAATACATGAGTTAGAGCCCAATCATCTTTACCTTATTCCATCATTTACAACTCACAGCTATTTATGTAACTCACATTTTGCCCATTACTATCTTCATATATATGAAGACCACCAATCAGAATCAAGTATTTTGGAAGATTGGAACTTCCCTATAGAAATAGATGCAGAAGAATTAGAATTACCTCTAATAAAAAGATTATGCAAGATCAATCCAATGATGCAACTCCCGCAATCTGATCCCACTAGTTATGACAACAATCCTACATTAATTCAAAACATAATAAAGAATAAACAACGCACCTTCTGTGACAAAGTAGAATCACGGGGTATAGTTTATCAGCTTATATCTCGTTTCCTGAAAGATGCTAAGCCCAAAATAGAAGTCAACGACAACCGTATTCAGAAAGTACTGTCTTACATTCGCAAAAACATCTATAAAACAATAGACATAGATTCTCTGGCAAAAACTTCATGCCTGTCGAAAGACCATTTTATTCGTCTTTTCAAGAAAGAAGTCAATATAACTCCGTTGCAATATATCAACCAAAAGAAAATAGAAAAAGCACAGTTAATTTTAATTACAGACGATATGCCTATAAAAAATATAGCCTATCTGCTAGCCTACGAGGACCACTCCTATTTCAATCGATTATTTAAGAAAACAACAGGAATAACGCCACAACAATATAGAGAAATGTACAGAAAATAAATTCACTATTTTCTCACAGACGACTCTCTTACCACCAGATGCGTAGGGATTATTATTTGTTTAGGCTTCTGTTCCTTCTGCAAATGCTGCAAAAGAAGTGTGCAAGCACTCGTTCCCATTTCATAAGTCTGATGGGTCATGGCTGTCAATGCGGGCTCTACAAAATTGGAATGCAATTCATCCGTATATCCTATTAAAGCTATATCTTGTGGAATACGTAAACCTTGTTTCTTTATCTCTTTCATGGCAGAAAAAGCCAAAGTATCATTCATAGCAAGAATGGCATCAGGAGGCTCAGGCAATGCAAGGAGTTTCCGCGTAGCCTCGCGCCCCTCCTCGTAAGTCATTTTTTCACAAACCACCAATTCTTTTTCAATGGGAATATGATATTGCCTCAATGCCTCTAAATATCCATGTTTCCGCTGTTTTACTATATCCAGGTGATTGGCGCCACCAATAAACCCTACACGCTTTGATCCATTCTGCAAAAAATGTTCCGTAGCAATCCTACCCGACTCCACATTATCAGCCACCACACAAGAACAACTATTACGCAAACATATCCGGTCAAAAAACACCACCGGCACATGTTGGCTGTTCAATGCCTCAAAATGCGCATAATTTGTCGTCTCCTGAGAAATACAGGCAATAATTCCTTCCACACGTATATTTACCAGATCTTCCACACATTGTTTCTCCAATTCGTATTGCTCATAAGAAGAAGTGATAATAACAGAATAATGATTACTACGTGCCACATCGCTTATGCCACTTATGATAGAAGAATAAAAATGGGTCACAATATCCGGCACGATAATCCCAATAATCCGTGGAGTATTTTTTAGTAAACTCATTGCAAAAGGATTGGGACGGTAATTTCGTTCCCTTGCCAGTTTCTTCACCCGTTCGCGCATCTCATTCCCTATTTCCGGACTATCTTTCAATGCCCTCGAAACAGTGGACACGGATACGCCCAGCTCCTCTGCCAAATCCTTTAAAGAAACATGTTTGGGATCTTTCATACCAATCAATTTGATGTTCCGCAAATGTAATTATAAAAACTATTTACGCAAAGGTTTGCGTGCTTTTTTCACTCCCTTCCCTCACTTTTTAATAGGTTATTGACCTACTTTTGGCACCATAAACAGAACTTAAATAACAAATAAAAACCATGAATTACAATGAAATAGGAAAAACCGGTATGCACGTTTCTAATCTTAACTTCGGTGCATCTTCATTAGGAGGAGTGTTCCATGATATTCGGGAAGCAGAAGGGATTAAGGCTGTATTTACAGCAGTAGAGAACGGAATGAATTTCATTGATGTTTCTCCTTACTATGGACACTATAAGGCAGAAACCGTACTGGGGAAAGCCCTCAAAGAAATCCCCCGCGACAAATATTACCTTTCGACGAAAGTGGGACGGTACGGAGTGGACGGTGTCAATACTTGGGATTATTCCGGGAAACGTGCTACAGAAAGTGTTTACGAAAGTATGGAAAGACTACATATTGATTACATTGACTTAATCAATGTGCACGATGTCGAATTTTCCGATATGAACCAAGTAGTCAATGAAACCCTACCGGCATTAGCAGAGCTCAAAAAGAAAGGCATTGTAGGACATATAGGAATTACAGACTTACAACTCGAGAACCTGAAATGGGTAATAGACCATGCTGGGCCCGGCATTATAGAAAGTGTATTAAACTTCTGCCATTACTGCCTGAATGATGAGAAACTAAACGATTACCTGGACTATTTTGAATCAAAGAACATCGGTATCATCAATGCTTCTCCGCTTTCAATGGGATTACTGTCCCAGCGCGGAGTTCCTGCATGGCATCCGGCTCCCCCGGCATTAGTTGAGGCTTGCCGAAAAGCCGTGCAGCACTGCACATCCCGACACTATCCCATAGAAAAACTGGCTATCCAGTACTCTGTCAGCAATCCCCGTATTGCCACGACCTTATTCAGTTCTGCCAATCCGGATAATGTATTAAAAAATATCGCTTACGCCGAAGAACCTATCGACTGGAATCTGGTAAAGGAAGTACAAGAAATCATCGGCAATCAAATGCGTGTTAGTTGGGCTAATTCTTAATAAAGAGGAAAATATATGGATTTTAAAATAATAGATGCGCACTCCCACCTATGGCTTCGGCAGGACACGGAAGTCGATGGTCTGCTTATCCGTACACTATCCAATGGGCGTTCCCTGTTTATGGGAGAAGAACGCCAGATGGTTCCGCCTTTCATGATTGACGGGCGGAATAGTGCGGAAATCTTCCTGTCAAATATGGACTATGCACAGGTTTCGGCAGCCGTCATTACTCAGGAATTCATTGATGGCATCCAAAACGAGTATCTGTCAGAAGTTGCCCGTAAATATCCCGACCGTTTTTTTATCTGTGGTATGTGCGAATTTCGTAAACCGGGATTTCTGCAACAAGCCAAGGAGCTGATCACAACAGGATTTAAAGGGATAAAGATTCCTGCCCATCGCCTTTTCCTGAAAGAAGGAAGAGTGATGTTGAACAGTCCCGAAATGATGGAAATGTTCCGATATATGGAGAAAAATGGAATCCTTCTTTCCATCGACTTGGCAGATGGTGATACACAGGTTCAGGAAATGAAAGAAATCATTCAGGAATGCCCGCACCTTAAAATAGCGATCGGACATTTCGGTATGGTAACCACTCCCCACTGGCAGGAACAGATAAAGTTGGCACGCCACGAAAATGTTATGATAGAATCAGGAGGTATCACATGGCTGTTCAACAGTGAATTTTATCCATTTGCAGGAGCAATAAAGGCTATAAGAGAAGCTGCCGAATGGGTAGGTATGGAAAAATTGATGTGGGGATCTGATTATCCGCGAACCATTACAGCCATTACCTATAAAATGTCATATGACTTTATTCTCAAAACAAACGAAATGACACAAGAGGAGAAAAAACTCTTTTTAGGGAAAAATGCCGAAAGGTTCTACGGTTTCAAAAATCTGATAGACCTCCCCTATATTAAAAACATGTCAGAATAAACAATTCAATCTATATTTATGAAAGCAATTCAAATCACTGCCCCTTCTGATATGAAAGTGGTAGACATTGAGAAACCGGTTGTAAAATCCGGAGAGGTTCTAGTTAAAATTAAATATGTAGGTTTCTGCGGTTCGGACTTAAATACATTCTTAGGTCGTAACCCGATGGTTAAACTTCCTGTTATTCCCGGACATGAAGTCGGGGCTGTCATTGAGGAAACAGGTGAAAATGTACCTGACTCATTAAAACCGGGAATGAACGTTACAATCAATCCCTATACCAATTGCGGGAAATGTGCTTCCTGCCGTAATGGCAGGGTAAATGCCTGTGAGCATAATGAAACCCTAGGTGTACAGCGCAACGGCGCCATGTGTGAATACCTGGTGCTACCTTGGAATAAGATTATTCCGGCAAACAATATTTCCCCCCGTGACTGTGCTTTGATTGAGCCGATGAGCGTAGGCTTCCATGCGGTTTCCCGCGCACAAGTATCCGATATAGATATTGTGATGGTCATTGGTTGCGGAATGATTGGTATGGGTGCTATTGTCCGTGCTTCCCTTCGCGGAAGTACGGTTATTGCCATCGATCTGGATGATGAAAAATTGGAATTAGCCAAACGGGTAGGAGCTCATTTCACTATCAATTCCATGACGGAGAATGTGCACCAACGCCTGATGGAAATCACTGAAGGGTATGGCCCGGATGTAGTCATTGAAGCAGTGGGTAGTCCTAGTACCTATATCATGGCTGTCAATGAAGTAGGTTTTACCGGAAGGGTGGTATGTATCGGTTATGCAAAATCAGAAGTATCTTTCCAGACCAAATACTTTGTACAAAAGGAATTGGATATCCGTGGTTCACGCAATGCGCTACCTGCCGATTTCAGGGCAGTAATCCGCTACATGGAACAGGGTACTTGCCCCAAAGATGAACTTATCAGCAAAGTTACTACTCCGGAGAGTGCCCTGCAGACTATGCAGGAATGGGCAGCGGCTCCCGGAAAAGTATTCCGCATATTGGTAGAGTTCTAATTAACAATGGGGATGAAGTCTAGGACACGATTATTGTATCATCCGATTTACTTCATCCCCATTCAGCTATGAAAGTTTTTAATTACTGCAACCTTTTTACAGCCTGCTCGATTGAATAATATCAATTAAAATAGGTCTTAGTCCGCTGACAAAGCATTCTACAGCTATTACCATCAGGATAAGTCCCATCAAGCGCATCATTACATTATTTCCGGTTTCTCCCAGAATAGAGACTAGTTTTGTAGAAGCTCTTAATATAAGGTAGGTGATGAAATAAATAAGCCCGATCATTCCAATCAATATTCCTTTCATAGTCCAGGTGTTGGCATCATCCATCAACATAATTCCGTTGGCAATGGCACCCGGACCGCAAAGCATAGGGATGGATAATGGGGTAATGGAAATATCGTTGGCATAAGTCTTTATTTCTTCATCTTTCAACTTAGTGTTGGTAAAGCGTGCTTGCAGCATATCATAGCCTATTTTCAAGATAATGAAGCCGGCAGCGATGCGGAATCCATTCGTAGAGATACCAAAGAATTTAAAAAGGAACTGCCCAGAGAAAGTAAATGCCAAAAGGGTAATAAAGGAAATAATAGTAGCGCGTTTTACGATATGGCGGCGTTCTTCGTCAGACATTCCTTTAGTCATTGTCAAAAACACAGGCATTGTTCCCAATGGGTTTGTTAGAGTGAAAAAAGAGGTAAAGCATAGCAATGCAAATGGTAATAGAGTGTCCATAGATTTGTTATTTTTAGGTTATGGACAAAAGTAATCTATTATTGGGAGATGGGCAATAAGTAGAGAACCTTTTTCCCGTAGGGGCGGAACATTTTCCGCCCGATAACGTCCACACTTTCCACCGTAGGGGCGGATTGAATCCGCCCGATGACATATACGAAAA
>ERZ791737.194-NODE-194-length-74689-cov-5.155010_pt1 | contig 74689 bp, 66 predicted proteins | sample MGYA00510042_ERZ791737 | MGnify/ENA primary metagenome ERZ791737 (study PRJEB30046, sample SAMN00791965) | human gut metagenome | study: EMG produced TPA metagenomics assembly of the A metagenome-wide association study of gut microbiota in type 2... | reverse complement strand
TGGCATCAAGCGAGGCTCATAACCGGAGGACTGCCGAGTATATGCGCAACATCGGCAAGTCCAAAATCTACATCGTGCCCGAACTCACAGCCGATAATGAGCAGTGGATAAATCCCGATTTTGGCAGTCCCGAATTGCAGGTGCACTATGAGAATATCAAACGCATGGTCAAGGAAAAGACAGGCCGTGCCATGCAGGAAAAGGAGCGTGAGCGCAAAGGGAAGAACGGCAAGATTATCAAGGTGGCGGGATGTTCGCCCATCCGTGAGGGGGTCTTGCTCATCAGACCGGACACCACTTTGGCAGATGTGCGTAAGTTTGGCGAGGAGTGCCAAAGGCGTTGGGGCATCACACCACTGCAAATTTTCCTGCACAAGGACGAGGGGCATTGGCTGAACGGTCAGCCTGCACCGGAGGACATGGAGAGTTTCCAAGTAGGCGAAAGATGGTTCAAGCCGAATTACCATGCCCATATCGTATTCGACTGGATGAACCACGATACAGGCAAGAGCCGCAAACTCAATGACGAGGATATGACCGAAATGCAAAACTTGGCATCCGACATTCTGTTAATGGAGCGTGGACAGTCAAAGGCTGTAACAGGCAAGGAGCATCTGGAGCGGAACGACTTCATCATTGAGAAACAGAAAGCGGAACTGCAACGCATGGATGCTGCAAAACGGCACAAAGAAGAACAGATAAATCTTGCCGAACAGGAACTCCGTCAGGTGAAATCGGAGATACGCACGGACAAGCTCAAAGGCGCAGCCACTGATGCCGCTACGGTCATAGTAAGCGGAGTGGGTTCTCTTTTCGGCAGCGGGAAAATGAAGAAACTGGAACTATCCAATGAAGAATTGCGTCAGGAAATAGCCAAACGGGATAAAGGAATTGATGATTTGAAAGCCCAAATGCAACACATGCAGGAACAGCACGGCAGACAGATACGCAACCTGCAAGGAATACACAAGCAGGAGCTTGAAGCCAAAGACAAGGAAATATCACGACTGAATGCTATTCTTGAAAAGGCGTTCAAATGGTTCCCGATGCTCAAAGAAATGTTGAGAATGGAAAAGCTATGCACTGCCATCGGCTTCACCAAAGAAATGATAGAGAGCCTTCTGACGAAGAAAGAGGCTATCAGGTGCAATGGCAGGATTTATTCCGAAGAGCACAGACGGAAGTTTGACATCAGGAATGATATTTTCAAAGTGGAAAAGAATCCGACCAATGACAGTAAACTGGTACTGACCATAAACAGGCAACCGATTGGCGAATGGTTCAAAGAACAATGGGAGAAACTTCGGCAAGGTTTACGAAAAACAGAAGAGCCAAGAAAAAGTAGAGGATTCAAGTTATGATGTAACGAGGGCTGAAAAAGCTGGGGGAATTGATCCTCCAGCTTTTAATTATGATTTTGAAATAGCATCAAGAATAGATAAGTCATGAATATCCTTATCCCGCAATTCATATCCCGAATGGAATATCTTTTGCCCTTTCAATGAAATACATGGAATAACCCTGCCATCCAAAGTAGTTTCACCAAAATAGTCCGACTGAAATTCATACCAACCACCTTGCAAATCCGCTTGTCTGGATGTACCATCCTCATTCAATATAAACGGGTGTATGTCTATATACCCTAATTCGACGCTGTATAATTCCATCCTCGCAGGAAGCCAGTCCGTTTCTATGACGAAACCATTTTCCTGAAGAAAGGCAATCAATTTGTCGGTATAACGGCTGTCAAAATCAATATCCACATCTCTATGGATTCTGGTTTGCCCTCCATGCAGGGCATCTACGCCCCATCCTCCATCGAGCCAATACTTCACGCCTGTACTTTCCAATAAATCCAATATTTGGAATAAGTCTGAAATCGTAATGTGTTCTTTTTTTGTCATAATAAACGATGTCTTTGTGATAAATATGTTATTGCAGAGATTTTATCGAAGAGATGAAACACGCGGCTACTCCGACCGCTCCAATGAGCGTCCCACAGATTACAAACAAGGTTGCAATACTCATGTTTTCAGCCAAATATCCCGATACCAATATCCCCAACAAGGAAGAGAGCGTGCTCAGACTAAATATCAAAGAAAACGTGCGCCCGAGAATTTCCGAAGCGATATTCTGCTGGACAACAGCAATGAACAAGGCGTGATAAATGGCATAAGCAATACCCCCGGCAAACATCAGGCACATAAATCCTATGAACGCATCGACAAAAAACTTTTATACTCTCCCTTTATAATCATAAATAATACGAAAACACCCAACTTTACATTCTTGGGTGTAAAATCGGGTGCTTAATTTGTAAAACATTGATTTCCAATGTCTATTGCGGTGCGGACGGGACTCGAACCCGCGACCCCATGCGTGACAGGCATGTATTCTAACCAGCTGAACTACCGCACCATTGATAGTTGCTTGTTTCAGTTAGCGAGTGCAAAGATAGAGCATAATTTTGAATTTGCAAAATTTTTCCGCATTTTTTTGCCGGAGAGGGCGAAAAAATGCGGAAAAATGTAGTTTCTGGGCTTTGTTTATTCCCTTTTCTGCCCGGATGTGGCCGGTTTCTCCGGCTGACGGACGCTGCGGGGCATCCCTGCCCCCTTCTTATCTAAACTCTAAATATGGCTCTTGGTTACATTAAATAGATGCTGTGGCGGGCACATTCTTCAATCTGTTCTTCGGGCCAGATGCTTGCCTGCACTTCGCCGATGTGGGCTTTCTGCAGAAGGAACATGCACAGACGGCTCTGTCCGATACCGCCGCCGATAGAGTACGGCAACTCGCCACTAAGGAGTGCGCGGTGGAACTGGAGTTCCTTGCGCTCTTCGCAGCCGCGCAGCTTGAGCTGCTGCATCAGCGATTCGGCACTGACACGGATACCCATCGAGGACAACTCAAACGGAATGTCGAGCACGTCGTTCCAGAGCATGATGTCGCCGTTCAGTCCCTGATAGCCGGCACTGTTTTCGGTAATCCAGTCGTCATAGTCAGGGGCACGTCCGTCGTGAGGCTCGCCGTCGGACAGCGGAGCTCCGATGCCGACAAGGAACACGGCACGGTATTTCTTCGTAATCTCGCGTTCACGCTCCTTCGGAGTCAGGCCGGGATACATCTGCACAAGCTCTTCGGTGTGCACCACCTTGATTTCCTCGGGCAACACCGGCGTGATGTGCGGGAAGCGTTCGTAGACGATCTGCTCCGTTTCGCGCAGCGCAGAATAGATTTTACGCACGGTGCCCACCAGATAGTCGAGGTTGCGGTCCTCTTCACGGATGGTCTGTTCCCAGTCCCATTGGTCAACGTAGAGCGAGTGGATATTGTCGAGGTCCTCCGACGTGCGGATGGCGTTCATGTCCGTATAAAGTCCGAATCCCGGCGCGATGCAATAGGCACCGAGCTTCGTACGCTTCCATTTGGCCAGCGAGTGCACCACTTCGGCCCGGCTGTCGTTCATCGCCTTAATGTTGAACGAAACGGCATGCTCCACACCGTTCAAATCGTCGTTCAACCCCGTGCCCGAAAGCACAAAAAGAGGCGCCGTAACGCGTCGCAGGTTCAACACTTTTGCCAACCGTTCCTGAAAGGAATCCTTGATAAGCTTAATCGCTATCTCCGTGGTTTCCGGCAGTAGTTTAAGTTTATATCTTTTCGGTATTATCAATCCCATATTGAAGCTATTCTTTATTTTCGAGTGCAAATATATCACTTTATTCTTATATTCCAAATTCCAATATCATTTTGCTCGATATTTTTTAGTTTTATTTTGAAATAGCCATAAATCAAACGAAATATTTGACATAATCACATATTCAAAAAAAGAAACGGCGGCGGACATGCCCCATTGGACCTGTCCATCGCCGTTATACTGCCGTTTTTCCGCCCTGCTTTAATCCGCCGAGGGAACATACGCCTCAAAGTCGATACGCTGCCGAGCCATTTCCTCGCGCTCGCAGTTGAGCGTCAGCACTACATAGGCATTCGGATGAATCGTGAAGCTATTCTCTTTGGCATATTCCTCCACCTTGTATTTCAAATGACTGCAAAACTGCTCGAAATCGGCCTGTGCTTCCGCATGAGGCTTGGCTATGTAGCCCAGTTGCGACGAATAGGCCGTCGTATAGTTGGTGACAAACGACGAAATCTGCTCCATCGCCGCCATGTTCGAACTGCGTTCTGCAATCTGAATCGTATGGAAAAATCCTTCTTCCTCCTTGTCGCAGGAAACAAGCGAAACCATTGCCAGCAGGCAGAGCATCAGAAACGTTGCTGTTTTCTTCATTTTTTCAGTTTCAATTTATTCTGTATGTATTTCTAATCTATTCCCAAGGCACGTGCCAATCCCACATAATTCAGCATGATGCCCACCTGGTATCCGCTGCGTTCCGGCACAAGTCCCGAATAACCGGCACGCATGAAATACGGTGTCAGCCGCAGGCTCGACGTGTACTGTTCGCGACGTCCCGACAAGAAGAATGGACGGTCGGACACCACGGTATGAAAATGCCAGTCGAAATCGATGCCCACCATATAGTTGAAGTCGCGTTGCGAAGCCTTATTGAAATCGGAAACGATGCGCCACACCTCTTCTCCGTCCTCGATTTTCTTTTCAAAATCGGCATAGTTCCAACTATACACGCTCCAACCGCCGCCCACATGCGGCGTTATCGAAAAATGTTTCGTATGGAGCACCTCGAAGCCCAACGACACGGTGCCGACGAGCTGTGATGTATACAAGTCGGTAGCCCAACGGTTCTCTTTTCCCATAAAATTGCCACGACTGTTCACAAAGCGCGGCTGCCCGTAGGAAATATCGGCTTTCAGCTTCAGGCGGTCGTAACCGAATGTCAGACCGATGTTAAACAGCCATGACGACTTGAACACCTCGTCGATATCACCCGTCGGTATCAGCGGACCGGTTCCGACAAACCATCCGTAATTGAACTTGCCGGGTTTCACCGACGGCACCTCAGGCAGTGAAAACGAGTCGAGCTGCTTGCGCACGAAGTACTCCGACTCCTGCAACCGCTCGTCGTTGGCCCCTTGCTCGGTCAGCTCCGCCACTTCGCGTACCTGGTCGTCGTAAATCTGCTGATAGTATTTCACCCGTGCATCCGCCTCAATGCCGGTCATCCCCGCATTCAAGTCAGCCTGCAAACGGCGGCGCAACACTTCCAGCTTGTCAAAAAGCATCTGGTAGTAGCGTAGCTGCCGTTCATTGCATTTTGTCGAGTCGGCGTACGACTGCGACCTATCCATCACCGCCAATGCCACCGTCGAATAGAGCGTTTCGTTGTTGAACAGGCGCTTGTCCCGTTCGTCCACATTCGTGCGGATTTCCAGCCGGCCGCAGAAGTAGGAATCCGCCGTTTTCATCGGTGGATTGCCGGAAAAGTCGCTCCAGCGGAGAGGCCCTTCGTTCCAGTAGCGCACATTGGCTGCCTGAACACCGGCAACAACCAGCAACAGCAGCCATACTACCATTATTCTATTGATTTTCATATCGGCAACGTTTTAAGTCTACAACGATTCCAAAATGCGTTTCAGCACCACCTGTGCCGAAATCTCACGGTTGGCGGCTTCCGGAATGACAATCGAGCGCGGACCTTCAATCACATCGTCGCTCACAATCATATTGCGGCGCACCGGCAGACAGTGCATGAAATAGGCATTGTTGGTCAGCGCCATCTTTTCTGTCGTAATGGTCCATGAGCGGTCAGTGCTCAACACCTTTCCGTAGTTCGGATCGGCAAATGCCGACCAGTTCTTTGCATACACGAAATCGGCACCCGCCAATGCTTCGTCCTGGTCATAAATAATAGGCACACCGGCTGTAAATTCTTCCGACAGTTCATAGCCTTTCGGATGCGTAATTACAAAATCATAGTCCGCCTCGCGCATCCATTCGGCAAACGAATTGGGCACGGCCTGCGGCAGGGCTTTCGGGTGAGGTGCCCATGTAAGCACCACCTTCGGGCGTTTCTTCGTCTTGTATTCCTCTATCGTAATCAGGTCGGCAAAGCTCTGCAACGGATGGCGAGTAGCCGCCTCCATGCTGAACACCGGACGACCGGAGTAGCGGATAAACTGGCTAATGATTTTTTCCGAATAATCGTCCTCCTTGTTTTCAAAACGGGCAAACGAGCGCACGCCTATCACATCGCAATAGCAGCCCATCACCGGAATGGCTTCCAGCAAGTGTTCCGGCTTGTCACCGTCCATAATCACGCCACGTTCCGTTTCCAACTTCCATGCGCCCTGATTCACATCCAGCACAATCACATTCATGCCCAGATTCATGGCCGCCTTCTGCGTACTCAATCGGGTGCGCAGCGACGAGTTGAAAAATATCATCAACAATGTTTTGTTTTCACCAAGATGCTTATAAGCGAAACGGTTTTTCTTCACCTCCAAAGCCTCCTTGACAGCTGCGTCAAGATTGTCGATATCCTTTACATTCGTGAACTGTTTCATAATATTCTCTTTTTAAATTTATCATTCTTTTTCGCTGTTACAAATCACAACAGCCTATCTTATGCAAAGATAGCGAAAGGCGAGAGCAGAAAGCCAAGTTTACTTGAATTTTTGCCGAGCCGCCTCCTATCTTATGCAAAGATAATAAAAACCCGAAAGCAAAAAAGCTAAGTTTACTTAAGATTTTTTATTATCAAACACAGTATAAAGAAACTTTTCTATCCAAGTTGACACATTCTACAAACCACTAACTGAAAAGTCCAACTTGTTCACTATCTTTGTCAACGTATTTTTATCGACTGAAAAATGAACATCAAATTTATCCTTTCAACTCTTATGGCAGGTTTTTGCCTGATGCCTTGCGGGGCTACGGACATTACCTTGCTGCCTGACACGACGGTGATGAAAAACGCAACCGCCACCAAAAGTATCGAACTGAAAACCGGAAATCCTACCGCTATCACAGGCAAGACCGGCACACTGGATATTGACTGGAAAAAAGCATCCGTCACACCGGCTACCGAAGGACTTCAATGCACCTACGAGGGCAACTGGAAAACCTATGCCATCACCCTTTCCGTCAACGAACAGGGCTATGTGGCAAGCGACTTTATCCGCACGGAAACAAACGGAAACACAATCCGTTTTGCCCATTTCTCCAATGCAGGAAACAGCCTGCCAGCGTTGTGGACAGAAATGGTTCCTCCAATATTCATCACCGACATGACAGTGACAGGCACGGAAGGCAACCTGCAGAAAGTGGCACTCACCTACAATCAGTTGAAGGAAAAACATACACCGGGCAATGCCTACGACCGCGTTGCGTTCGTCATGGTCGACGGCAACGGAAATCCGTTGAGCAGTAAGGACTTCATTTTCGGCGAAAATCCGCGCAATGATGCCAACGGCAATTTGCGCCAATACAAGTCAGGCATCAGTCTGCCGCTGACTCCAAATGCAACCCGCCTGGAAGCACGCTACGCCGGACATCTGCTCGCCGCCTGCACGATAAAAACAACGGCATCGGCTCCGACCGGCGACATCTATTTCAACACCGACCGACAGGCAGTGACATTTACTGCCGAAGGCGACTATCAGGCAATAAAGGTAACGACCAACGCGACTTCGTGGAAAATCTCAGCCAACGAATGGTGCAAGGAAGCCGCAAAAGATGCCGCTTCATTCACCCTCAAGGCCCGCCCCAACAACACAGGAAAAGAACGCCGTGGAACAGCGAAAGTGACCGACGCCAACGGAAAGGTGCTGGCCGAAATCGCCCTTACGCAGCCGTCACAGGCCACCAGTCCCGGCAAAGCCCTTATCAATAAAGTGCGTACAAAGGTGACAAACGACAACAAAGGCGTGCGCGGACTCGCCATTTCTGTCAAAGCCGACGTGATGAACATGCAGGGCCGCAAAGCCGTCTGCACCGTTCGCCTCTTCGATGCAATGGGTCGTAAAGTGATGGACAAGAACGGAAAATACTGCGACAGCGAAGGCCAGGTAGCCGTTTCCACCGAGTTCACAACCCGCGAACAATTTGGAAAAGAAACGGTAATCAATCTGTTCATCCCGGAAACGGAACTGGAAGTGGACCTCGACAAAGGAAAATATCAGTTGAACATTGAGATTGCCGACACTACTGAAGGCACTAAGACCATCGGCCGCCTCGACAATACTCCTGTCAAAAAATCCCTGCTGGATTTTTAAACAGCTATCCAATAACAGAAAAACGGCATCGGCGCACGCAGCACCGATGCCGTTTTTCTGTTATTCAAGCGAAGTCTACCGTTTTCTTACGCTGACTTTAACGGGGCGACTTTCATACCAAAGACGGTCAAGAGCCGTCACCACATAGACATACGTGCCGGATTCCGTATCAGCAGGTATTTCATAGCGGGTTTCTCCTACAACTGCCACCAGACACGACGCATCGTCGAGCTGCACGGGCTTGCCCTTTTCAAAGCGATATACGGCGTAGAACAACGCTTCATCGAGCGAAGTGTCGGCCGACGGGGCTTTCCACGTAAGCACACCGTCCTTATGGCGCAACGCTTTGACAGAAGCCGGCGGAACAGAGTCCATACCCGGATAGGAAGGCATCAGTGCAGGGTGTGCCTGATAGTCGGCACGAAGGCTGTCCATCAACGCCTGGTCTTCCACCAATCCGGTTCCCGGCCACCAGATGTTTCCGTCAATATTTCCGCACTCGCGTATAATGTCCATTTTCTTATACAGCTGGTTTTCGACACGACCGCCGGAGAGCTTCGCGTTCAACATTGCTCCGACATTTTGTCCGATATACAAATTCGGCTTGAACTTGTTCTCACTCCACCAACGCACCACTGCATCGTAGTCGGCACGCGCATGGCCGATACGCTGGTATGCTTGCGGCGCACTGTAGTCAATCCAACCTTCCTGACACCATAGACGCACGTCGGCAAAAAGGTCGTCATAGTTCGTCTGCAGGGAACTGGTGTTCGAACCGTTTTCGTCGTCCGAAGCATTACGCCAAACACCGAACGGACTGATACCGAACTTCACCCACGGCTTGACGCTTTTGATAGTATCGTTCAGATTCTTTACCAATACATTCACGTTGTTGCGTCGCCAGTTGAGCTTGTCCCAACGGCTGAAGCCGTCCTTTTCGTGATATTTCAGGAACGAAGCCTCATCGGGAAACTCTTCACGACCGATGCGATAGGGATAAAAATAGTCGTCGAAATGCACGGCATCAACATCGTAACGGCTTACAAAATCCTTGATAACGCGGTAAATATGCTCACGCGATTCAGGCAATCCGGGGTCGAAATACAACTGCTTGCCGTACTTCACAAACATTTCCGGTTTTTTGAAATACAAGTGGTCCGGTGCCAATTTTTCCTTGTCGTTCGATGTCACGCGATAAGGGTTGAACCAGGCGTGCATCTCCATTCCGCGTTTGTGGCATTCCTCAATCACGAAGGCCGTCGGATCCCAGAACGGGTCGGGAGCAACGCCCTGTTCGCCCGTCAGGAAACGGCTCCACGGCTCAAGGTCGGACACAAACAAAGCATCGGCCTGCGGACGCACCTGAAACAGCACGGCATTCACATTCACCGAAGCCATTGCATCAAGCACCCGGATAATGTCGGCCTTTATTTCATCAGTCGTCATGTCACGCCAAGTAGTGTTAGTCACAGTCGGATACCATGCTCCGCGGAATTCACGCTTTGGATATTTTACCGTTTCGGCAGCCGGATTTTCCGCCCGCATGCCGCCGGCCAGCAGCAATACGGCCATACATGTCAAAATTCTTTTTCTCATTATTAAGCTATCATTAAAAGTTCTACTTCAAAAATCAGGGTTGAATAAGCCGGAATCGGTCCGGAGGTACGGCTTCCGTAGCCCAGTTCGTAAGGGATATAAATCATCCAGCGGTCACCGGGATGCATGGCCATCAGCGCATGCTGCCAGCCTTCAATCACATCACGCAGGCGGAATGCTTCCGGACAGCCCCGTTTCCACGAATTGTCGAACTCACGGCCATTGATAAGAGTCCCGCGATAGTGAACCGAAACGACGCTTCCCGCCGTAGGAGTCTTGTCACTCTCACCTCGGGTTATCACCTTGTAAAGCACGCCCGAGGGCAGGCGTTCCACTCCCTCCTCACGCGCAATCTCCTCCAGAAACTGCTGGTTTTTCAGTCTGTATTCTTCTTTCTTTGCCATATATCTGTATTAATTTGCTTCCGTATACACCCATTCCGAAGTGCCGTTCTCGTTGATAGCTTCGATGGCGAAATGATATTTCAAATCCTTGTCCATAAACTTGAAATAATATTCATTGGCACCGCAGACCATCACACAATTGTAGAGCTTGTCCTTTTCCGTACCGAAATAGATGTTGTAGGCATAGGCATCATCAACCGGCTTCCATTTCAGCCAGGCGTTACGGCGTTCTTCCGCACCGCGCAATGCGATGAAGTTCTCCACCTTTGCGGGTTTCTCGCCGGCACCCTTACCGAATACACGGAATCCCGACAAGGCAAACTTGCCGGTCGGCATGTGCACATTCTCCATTTTCAGGTAGCGTGCCTTGACCGGTTTTTCCAGTTCCACATAATCGTGCGGCACATCTTTCTTATTGCGGCTCTTGTCAATGATTTTCTCCCACTTCTTTCCATCCGTCGACGCATAGACGACATATTGGTGACACAAGCCGTCGACACGTCCGATAACTTCAGCATCCTGGTCGGCATAATTAATCTGCACGGCTCTTACTGTCGAAACTTCGCCCAAATCGGAAACAATCCACTCGCCCTTGTCGGCTGTAGCGGCACACCAATAAGTTTTCACATCCTCATCCACCAGATAGTTCGCATTGTAGCTACCGTAAGTGGACGAAACCGTCACCGGCTTGTTGTAGTTCAGCAGCATCCAGCCTGTAAAACGGCTTTCCAAATGGTTTTCCTCGCCGTCGGGCAAGTAATGAGGATAATCGCCGAACGCCGTGTTGCAGTACATCTGTCCGTCAGCATCAAAACCGGCGGGCCAGAAACCGATACGCCGCTCAAAATTGTTTTTCACGCTGACAGCCATCGTACTCACATGCCAATAGTTGCCCCATTTGTCCTGGAACGTAGAACCATGACCGGCACCCCGGATAAATCCGCCCGCCTTCATGCTCAACGGCAACGGCAGATGGCGGAATTCACCCAGCGGGCTGTCGCCTACAGCCACACCGTCGGCATAATGGCTGAACTCCGTACCTGGACCACCCCACTGCATATAATATTTTCCGTTATGTTTCGTCATCCACGCCCCTTCAATAAACGGAGCGAGGAACGTATTGTCAAGATATTCGCCGAAACGGTGCCAGCCAATCTGTTCGCCGTTGCAGGAAAGCAGCGGTTTCCGCTCGCCTTTCGGCTCAAAAGTTTTCGCGTCGAGTTCCACACCGTATATCGGATAGACATTGCTGCTGCCGTTATACATATACAGCCTGCCGTCATCGTCGACAAAGAAAGCCGGGTCCCAACCGCCGATGGCAAGTTTTTCTACAGCTTTTTCCCATTTGCCGTTCTTGGGGTCAGTGCTTACCCAAATCGGAAAATCGGGAGTATAGGTCGAACCGAACACATACAGCTTGTCGTCCTGCACCCATGCCGCCGGAGCGCACAGGTCTTCTTCCTTCTGCGTTTCTTCGGTCAGGAAACTGTGTTTTACAAAATGCCAGTCCTGCAAGTTTTCGCTCCACCAGTATCCGCCCTGGTTGGTGCTGAACAGATAATAGTCACCGCGATACATCAGCATCACCGGGTCAGCCGTAGCACGGTGGTGTCCCAGTCCATAAGCGTGAGCAAGCGGCGTATAGCCATAGTCCAGATTGATCGGATTACAATATGTAGGCCGCGCAGGTTCGGCAGCCGACAATACAGCCGCAACCGACAACAGCGCGGCAAGCAATTTCATTCTACTCATTATAAACACTTAAAAGGTTAAACACTCTATATTGTTGAAGATATGGACAAATTTACTAATAAGAAGCGACATACCGAATTTCCACAGTTCAGTTTATTATTTTTTATCATGCCATACGCAACATCCCCTACAACTATCCACGAAAACATCCGTAAAACAGGTAGAAATCTCCGAGATATTGGTACAAAGAAGTTTTCCACAACCGATAATTTTGCAACTACAAACAAAGAAAAAACGTCAGTTCCAATACTGAGCTGACGGCATTCTTTTCACCCCATAATGTTCATCACAATGAAAACATCTGCCCTACGCTTTCTATTGGCAACCATCCTTTTGTTTTGCAATGCAAAAGCCTATACCCAAGACAAACCGCTCAAACAATACACTATGAAACAAGAAGAAATCGGAAAAAGCATGAATTCCGACAAACATCCGGGCATGTGTGCCAAACTTCCCATGCAGTCCGACGGCATTGTCCGTCTGTCAAAAGTCGAGCTCTATCCGGAATATGCAGAAGAATACATGAAATTTGCCATTGAAGTCGGCGAAATCTCCCTGCGTACGGAGCCGGGGGTACTGACCATGTATGCCGTCCGCGAAAAGGACAATCCCTGCATGGTGACCATACTTGAAACCTATTCAAGCCAAGAAGCCTACCAACAGCATATTGCTTCAAAGCATTTCCAGAAATACAAGCAAGGAACACTTCATATGGTTAAAAAGCTGACACTCACCGACCAGATTCCACTTAATCCGGCAAACAAAATCGACAATTATATCCAATAACCCAGCTTATTTAACCCCAAACGGTCATTAGACCGCCAAACAAGATTTGGGTTTAATAAAAATGCGGAGACGCCCTAAAGGGCCCCTCCGCAAAAAAATCAATAATCTCAACTATCTAATTCTAACGTATCGCAACTTTAACTGCCGTCTGCAAGCCATCCTTCTGACAGCGTACCACATAAATGCCGCTACCGGCCTTCAGTTCCAGTTCGCTGACATTTTCGCCGCGGGCAACCAATGCACCCGACATATTGTAGACCTCGGCCACATCCACCGTCTGGCTCATGTGCACACGGCCTGAAGCGAACCAGACGTTCAGGTTCAAACCGGCCTCAACGTCAGCCACACCCGACGGGTCTTCGCCGTAAATCGCATAAGCAGCAAGACCGTTACCCGGAACATAAAGGTAAACATTGGCACAAATGTCGCTTCCGTCATTGCCTTTCAGTACCTCATAGTCGACCAATGCGTCGTATGTCGAGCTGTAGATGCTGCCCAAACCCTGTTGCGGAACAATCCAGCACGGAGTCATTGAAGCAAAGCTCATGTCGGAATCTGTTTTCACAATACGGAAATTATGTCCGTTTTCAGTCTTTGAATCACCGTCAGGATATACGACATAAGTCACACCGTCGAAAGTGAAGAAGCCACCACCATTCGTCAACATACTTGCAGGTGCAAGATTTTCGTTGGCGGCAAAACTGTCCTCCATACGGTCGTAGCGGAAATTGTAGCGTGTAAGTGCCACCTCACCGCCATTCAGGAAAAATTCGTCGGCATTAATCGGGAACACGCGCGGCGCAATACCGAAGTTGCGGACATTTACCGGATAGTAGCCTTCAGCCGGCATCTGATAGTCGCCAGTCTGCTTGCCGCCTTCGTAGTACCATTTCAACGCCTGCGTACCGCTGGCCACGCCGACAAGAACGAAGAAATCACCCGATTCAACATCGCCATGCACGGCACAGTGGTCGACACGGCCGCTGCTCACATGAGAAGACAGACACTCGGCACGCAAGGTAGCCTCTCCGGTTTCCTTGTCAATCTGATGAACACGCAACGGAGTGGAAGCAATGTTCAGCGTAAGGTTGGAAACCAACAGATTGCCGGCATCGTCCTTCATCACCGTGTTGCACGGATAATAGCTGCCCTGAACGGCTGCATCAAGGTCAAGACGACCGATGTAAGCACCGGTCAGTGCATCATATTTGTCAAGATAGCAAGCCGCACCAGAAGCGTTGTCCTCACGGCCTGACACATAAATTACATTATCGATAACAACGAAACTGCGGTTCAGCGAACCGTTATTGCGGAAAGTCATGTTGTTGTATTCCGGCTTCACAGAGCGTACCCAAAGGTTACAGATTCCGTGTGTTCCGACAGGAGAATATTCAGCCGCATCGCAGATGATTTCGTAGCCCGGCTCTACGGCTCCGGCGCCCGAATTGGTAATTTCAAAACGACAGACAGACGAATATTCGTTCTCGCAGTTCTTCTTCGTCGTCATTACGCGCCAATAGTAGCTGCCGTTGGCAAAACGCGAGAGCGGCATTGTGGCACGCACTTTTCCATCGGCAACCGTCCAGCCGGTAGAAATATTGATTACCCCTTCGCTGAAGTCAGAAGCCGATGAAACCTGCATCGTATAGCCGTCGGCTGCGACATCCTTGAATTCCACAAGGAAGTTGTCGGAAATCGTCACATTGTCGGCAGGAGAATACAGTTCTGTCTGCGGAGCCATCGGGCGTGTTGGAGTGGTGAACGACCACACAGCAGAAGTTCCGGCATTATAGCCCGGCTTTTCGGTAATCACGCGCCAGTAAAGCGTTTTCGAGAAACGCAGCGACGACAAGGCCACCTGCAGGCTGTTCTGTTCCGTCTGCTCAGTATAAATTGTTTCACGGAAATCGGCATCGAGAGCCACATCCACACGGTAAGTACACCCGTCGACTGCGCTCCACGAAAATTCCACTTTTTCCAAGTCTTCGAGCGTGCTCTTGTCGGCCGGTGCCAGCAGCGTTGCAGCTTCTGCCGGTTCACGCTCTTTAGTCTTGAATGTTGCCACATCCGACAGCGTGCTGTAGCGTCCCGGCTGCGATGCACGCACACGCCAGTAGTAAGTCTTGCTCTGCTCAAGTGGAATCAAATCCATATCCACAGAGTTGGTTGTCAAGTCGGCTTTTTCGAGAACTACCGTTGAGAAGTCGGCATCCGTACTGATTTCCACTTTGAAGATGCCGTCGGCAGCTTCCGTCCAGCGGAATGTAGCATTCAATCCCACTTCCACACCTTCAACCGGTTCCAACAAAGTCACCTTGTCGGCAGGAATGTTCGATTCGTTGGTATAGCGTGCAGCAAACTCGTTACCATAGCGGTCAAGCACACAAACGGCATAGTAATATCCCGAACGGTAGGCCTCCGGAAGTTCGTAGGAATTGGTATAGGTCACATCCAACAGATAGTCGGACTTGATACCGCTCACCACATCGCTCTGCACATCGTCGTAGCCAAGGTTTTCAGGGATGGCATATACGGAATAGCGCACATTGTCAACAGCAGCCCATGTAAGTTTTGTTCCGGTGTGAAGCAAGTCCTCCACTTTGCCATGGATAGTAGTAGTTTTCCAGTCGATGGCCGGAGTCAGAGCCGGATGCTGGAAGCGGTTTGCCAACAGCCATTCGCCAAGTCCTTTTTTCTTCTTGCCGGTCACATACGCCGCAGAATAAAGCACAGCTCCCGGCGCATTGTTTTCGGTATATTCACGTGAAAAATCAATCTGTTTGCCGTATTCCTTCCAACGTGTTTCTGTATTGTTGCTGCTAAGAGCAGAAATGGAATGGCTGGCATAATGGTGACGGCCAAATTTATTGGCTACATACGACCACCAGTCGGTCATAGGACCAAACGGATTCGTAGCATGGTCCGTATCCCAATACAGCTGCGGAGAAATATAGTCGATTGTTCCTTCTTTTATCCAGGCAACCGGGTCGGAGAAAATACCGTTGTACTGCCAATCAGATGCCACAGGACAAGGCTCTACACCGTGACCGGCAGCTACCGAAGGCGAAGTACAGGCTGCACCCGCCGGGCTGATACCGAATTTCACATACGGTTTTTCTTCCTGAATCATGTTGTAGACATCGCGCACCATCTGGTTCACATTGTCGCGGCGCCAGTCGCCGAAACTCATGGATGTACCCGACGATTTCCACAACGTATAGTCGCCCGCTTCACTTGTCGACGGGATTCCGTTCGGATAAAAATAGTCGTCGAAAATAATGCCGTCGATATCGTAGTTTTTCGTAATTTCACGGCATACCTTTACGATATGTTCGCGCGTTGCCGGCAAACCCGGATTGAGAATAACCGTACTTTCGTGCGACAGCAGCATATTTTTGTTCTTCAATTCCTGATCTTGCGGCGTATTCCAGTTTGAACCGGTAGTAAAACGGTACGGATTCACCCACGCATGACACTCCATACCACGTTTGTGGCACTCTTCTACAACAAAAGCCAATGGGTCCCAGCCCGGATCAGAACCACGGGTACCGACAAGGTAGCTCGACCATGGTTCGTAGCTCGAACGGTACATGGCGTCGCACATGGAACGTACCTGGAAATAAACTGCATTGAAATTGTCGGCCTTCAATACGTCAAGATAACGTATCATTTCCTGTTTTTGGGCATTTTGAACGGAAGCCGAAGTTCCTGATTGTGTAGGCCAGTCGAGCGCCCACACCGTTGCCATCCACACCGAGCGCACCTCGCGCTTCACATAAGTGTCGGCAAACATTGACGGAGCAGCCATCAGCAAACTCAACAGCACGATGGCACACCTAAGCATTTTTGACATATCGTTTTAAGGTTATGTTTTGGTTTGTATGATTTTTTTACAAAAATAGGAAATAACCAAAACCACCCAAGCAGAATAAGATTAATTTAATATTTGTTTACATAAATTTAAACAGCTTTGACATCAATATCATACTCTCTATTTCAACACTTCCCACCGTAATCACAATAAAAACAACGCGGGCAACCCAAAGGACCACCCGCGCCTATTTCAAAAAATTATTTTTCTACGGTACTACCAAGCACCATAACTAATGGAAGCCTGTTTGCTACCTTTTTCGATATGAATATTAAACATCATATCCTCTTCTTCGCTCTCTCCCTGTGGAGCAGGAAAACCATTTCCCCAAATCGCGCTAAATGAATATACGTTATCATGCAGAAACCAAACATCGGTCGCTACCAGGCTGTCTAACGACTGATAGAATGCCGACGACGGCATTTCCTTAAATTCTATCGTCAATTCGTCGCGATAGTCCCCCAAAACAGACATCTGTCCTTCCGTATACTTTACAACTTTAAAGTCTGGATACGTCACTCCCGTTATTCTCTCCAGCACTTCCTTGTCAGCAAATCGATGCTCGCGGCGATATTGATAATATTCACTTAATACCCACAAGGATAAGAGCAAATAGACAATCAGGAAAAGTGGAGAAATCAACATCAGACACACTCTCAACTTTTTACCCATCAGCTTCCATCGTCCTGCCAGATAACAGAACAACGGGGATACCGCCAGCCAACAAAACAAACTGACCAGCCACTGTAATATTGTTGTAAACACTTTCTGTTTCATCTTTATTTTACAAATACATTTTCAACTGCAAATATAAACGTGTTTTTCAGATTCCCTGACAACTGCCACACCGAAAAACAAAAATCCCCATAACTCATGGAGCTACGGGGATTCTTTATCTTGAATAAGTATTGATTACTTGTTCAAAGCTGTTGCAACGTCAACAACTTTAAAATAAATTATTTTGAATATCGCTCCCAAGTCCAAAGACGGTACCAACCAAAAGCATCTTTATCACCTATTTCCCTATCCATATATCTGCGCCAAACCATCTTATTAGTAGAAATAGATTCAGGTCTTAATTCTTCCTCTTGCAAAGTTCCATAAAAATCTATTTTAAGATATACCCATTCATTATTACAAGTCCAAGTAAAAGCGTAACAAGGTTCTTTTTGTTCGTAGAACTCTATATTTTCATATCCCACACCTGTTCCATCGGCATTGAAAACGAATATATCATCATCACCATCTTGCACCCAAGTTCCACAAATAAGCTCCCCCAAGTTATTTGATTCAGGATTTTCTCCATCATCATCTGAACAACTGATAAAATACACACTTAAAATTATAGCTAATACTGCTTTACCGATAAATTTTAAATCTCTCATAGTTCTAACTATTTAATGTTTATTATATAGACCTAACATTACATTGTAAACAAAATTATCATATATGGAATTTCATATGAAAAACCTTTATAAAACGGCAATACTACATGAATACTTTTATTTAATTCTTGAAATATATCTTTTAAATCGTCTGAGAATACAATCTCAGAACTATTATAAGTTCCAAGCATTCTATAAAAATATTGAGGTATCAGTTGAAGATACTCGTTCAATTTAGTCAATACAAGTGTAGGATATTGAGGATTATTAATCCGCTCTATCCTTGTAATTGCTTGACACAGGAGCATACCCAAAGTGTTTATTTTGTCTTGCTGTGATGTGTCTAAAAGACTACTCTCACCCCTATATTCTCCTGTAAGTATGACCTTGCGGATATAGTCATCTATTATTTTATGTGCTACCACAATGCACATATTTTTATCTTGATTTGATAAACTCATAATTTTATTATATCTGTAATTCGAGAATTTGCAAAAAGTCCAAAATTTCCGAAATTTAGACAATAAAAAAACGTGGACTTAAACTTCGTCTACGTTCTCTAAGGTATCGCCAAACACCCTGTACACATATACGAGTAAAAGCCCACGCCATATGTATATGACGTGAGCATCAACTTTTACCCTTGTGTACTTCTTCAAATTGGCGATTTTTAGAGAACAAGAATAGAAGCTAACGCTTTTCTATCTTTATGTCTTTATCTGTAATGTTACATAGGCAATGATTTTTATTGATTTACAAAATTATAAAAACTTACAGTACATGCAAATATTTTTATAACACTTGTTTTAAACACCGAATTTTTACATTCATAATCTCTCCTGTGTACACTTAGCTTTCGATTACGTTACAAAGATATATAGGCTTATGAGATTATTTAGGGAATAAAATGGACCAACAATTTTATTCCCCTACAAAATGAACTCCGGACTCACAGAATAGGTACAAAAACAATCACAACTTTTCAAGTTGGATATACATTAGAAAAAGCTGTCATGTCTTTATCTTTATACTGCTTGAAAAAGCTTTTTAACGTGTCTGTGTCATTCAAGAAATTTCTATTTCTTGAAAGTTGCAGATAGTACACCAATTTCGAAATAAGAAGCCCCTTGCTAAGAGACGCTGTGTCTCCCTTTTTACGCTTGCCTTTAATATGCGGTTTTAATCGAAAAAAGTATCTCACAAGATACGCAAAGTACCATATAAGAACAGAATCAGACTCGTCCTTCTTTTTTAGAAATATAGATGCACCCTTATTCACATCTATCACATCCTTGTTGATTAAATCCTTGTCATGTTCATAGCCACGCTTTATCCATTCCAATATAAGAGATATGGTCTTTTTACTATTAATCTTAATTTTACCTTTATCCGTTTTTAAACTTAACTCAACTTCTGAATCATTTACATCCGACAACAAATCAACAAGAGTATCTATATTATCTCCACGAGTAGGGGCAATAGAAACACAATCAAAACACATACTACAAGCATAATCCAAACAAAACATCACTAACAGCCAAAAGGCGTCTGAGTCAAGCCCCAATCCTTTTATCGTATCCTGTAAATCACTATTGTTTATGTAATCCTCATATTTATACGCACATAATATTTGCCCCGTATTGTACCGTTCCGCAAAGATCTCCACCGCAGAAGGAATATCCACTATCTTAACTTCGCTCGGATAAATGACAACCGACCAATCATCATTGCAATAGGGTTTTCCCTCTCCATACATGATGTCGAAAACATATCTCAACTGTGACTTTTCATCATCAGCCAATCTTCCATCCTCGTTAAGGTGTCGTATAGGTAATTTCATAGTATCACAACTTTCTATGGCAAATATAAAACAAAAATCCCCATAACTCATGGAGCTACGGGGATTCTTTATCTATAAGTATTGATTACTTGTTCAAAGCCTGAGCAACGTCAACGGCGCAAGCTACTGTACATCCTACCATCGGGTTGTTACCGATACCTAGGAAGCCCATCATTTCTACGTGAGCAGGAACTGATGAAGAACCAGCGAACTGAGCGTCAGAGTGCATACGGCCCATAGTGTCAGTCATACCGTAAGAAGCAGGACCGGCAGCCATGTTATCCGGGTGAAGTGTACGACCTGTACCACCACCAGAAGCTACTGAGAAGTAAGGCTTACCAGCGAGTGTACGTTCTTTCTTGTATGTACCAGCAACCGGGTGTTGGAAACGAGTCGGGTTAGTTGAGTTACCTGTGATAGAAACGTCAACGCCTTCTTTCCACATTACAGCTACACCTTCGCGAACGTCGTCAGCACCGTAGCATTTTACTTTTGCACGAGGACCGTCAGAGTAAGGAATTTCACGAACAACTTTCAATTCGCCAGTGAAGTAGTCGAATTCAGTTTGAACGTAAGTAAAGCCGTTGATACGAGAGATGATCATAGCGGCATCCTTACCAAGACCGTTAAGGATTACGCGCAACGGTTCTTTACGTACTTTGTCGGCCTTAGCAGCAATCTTGATTGCACCTTCAGCAGCAGCGAAAGATTCGTGACCTGCCAAGAATGCGAAACATTTAGTTTCTTCGCGGAGCAGACGAGCTGCGAGGTTACCGTGGCCGAGACCTACTTTACGGTCGTCAGCTACTGAACCCGGAATACAGAATGCCTGCAAACCTTCGCCGATAGCTTCAGCTGCTTCAGCAGCAGTCTTGCATTGTTTCTTAAGAGCGATAGCGCAACCTACAACGTAAGCCCACTTAGCGTTTTCGAAACAGATTGGCTGAGTTTCCTCACAAGCCTTGTAAGGGTCAATACCAGCAGCGTCGCAAATAGCGTTAGCTTCTTCAATATCTTTAATTCCGTATTGGTTCAAAACAGCAAGGATCTGTTTGATACGACGGTCTTGACTTTCAAATTTTACTTCTCTAATCATTGTGAGGTCCTCCTATTATTCTTTACGTGGGTCAATATATTTAACTGCATCAGCAAAACGGCCATAAGTACCTTTTGCTTTTTCGAGGGCTTCTTCAGGAGCTACGCCGTTCTTGATCATTTCCATCATCTTGCCGAGGTGGATGAATTCGTAGCCGATTACCTGATCTTCTGCATCAAGAGCCATACGAGTACAGTAGCCTTCTGCCATTTCGAGGTAACGAGTACCAGTCTTGATAGTACCGAACATTGTACCTACCTGGCTGCGGAGACCCTTACCAAGGTCTTCCAAAGAAGCACCGATAGCCAAACCGCCTTCAGAGAAAGCAGATTGTGTACGGCCGTAAACGATTTGCAAGAACAATTCGCGCATTGCTGTGTTGATAGCGTCGCAAACCAAGTCAGTGTTCAAAGCTTCAAGCAAAGTCTTGCCCGGGAGGATTTCAGATGCCATAGCAGCTGAGTGAGTCATACCAGAGCAACCGATTGTTTCAACCAAAGCTTCTTGGATGATACCTTCCTTCACGTTCAGTGTCAATTTGCAGGCACCTTGTTGAGGAGCACACCAACCGATACCGTGAGTAAGGCCGCTGATGTCTTTGATTTCTTTAGAGCGTACCCATTTTCCTTCTTCTGGAATTGGAGCTGAAGGGTGGTTCGCACCTTTCTTTACACAGCACATTTGCTGCACTTCATGAGTGTAAATCATAACGCGTAAATATTTAAGTTCTATTAAAAGATATTTCTTGTTGTCAATCAATCGCATTGACTGATTTTCCCACGGCAAAGTTACGAATTTTCTCCGCAAAAAACAAATAAATGGAGGGCTCATTTTTTGCCGTATTTTCCACCTTTCTGCCGGGCTGAAACAGCCTGCGGGCTACAGCTACACCGTTTTGCCGACATCGGACTGAAGCGACTTGCGCACGTCGTCGTAAAGGCGCGACATCCGGCTGCCGGGAGTCGGAAGCAGTGTAAACCATGCCCTCACGACAGGGTGACGGCGTTTCTGCCACAGATAGTAGGGGAACGACTGTGCCCGGGCATCGCCGCGGTCAAACTCCGAGAAGAACAGCAAGCGACTGTTCTCAAAGAAGGCCGAAAGGGCTTTCGGAGTTCTTGCCTTCAGTCCCACAAGCATGGCCGAGAACAGAATCTGCCGGCAACCTGTCCGGAAAATCGGGTCCTGAAGCTCCGGCAAACTGCCGAAAAAGGCATTGAAGAAACGATTGTTCTTTTCTTCGCCCAAAAGAGTGCGATAGCTGCTGCCAATCGTACGGAGTGCATCGCGCTCCTTTTCCAGCTCTGCAAGACACTGTTTCAGCCCGTCCAAATCAAGCATTTCCGCATTGTCGGTCAAATCCGTGTTTCCGCACAGTTTCTCCACCGTGTTGTCGAGCAGTCGTCCCTGCAGGAACGGATTGGCGGCAATCGTCTCCTTCAGCAGACGGATAGAGTTGGAAGGAAGTTCCGTTTTCCGACTTCCCGACTTGACACGGCGTTCCACCACATTTTCAACAATGCCGATTTTGCGGTCAAGTTCGTCGCCGTTTTCAAGAATGAAACGCACGCCTTGCAGATATTCTTCCGCCGATGCAGTGAAGTTGGCCACATAACGGCGCAGAATGCCGGAATCCGACTCATGGAAAAGGTCATCTGAATAGATGACGGCGTTTGTCAGACAGTCATACAGGCTCGAAAGCAGCCGTCGGCTCTGTTCATATTCCCCCTGCTGTCCTTCATACAGCAACCCCTGCCGTCCTTCAACGCTGCATCGGATTTCGCTCAATGCCGTCAAGAAGCCGTTCATCCAATCGACAAGTTTCAGGCGGTCGGCCACCAACGTTTTCAACCGTTCTTTCTGTTTCAAGTAGACAATCTTGTGCGATTTGTCGGTATCAATCAGTTTGAAATGTTCCTTGTACTCTTCCAAGGTCCATTCCAGATATTTTTCCTTGTCGTCCACCATTTCCACCACTCCTACACGACGGACAAAATCGAGCAGTTCGCGCTCCTGCTGTGTCGGGATAAACCGGTAGCGACATTCTGCCTCAATCGACTCTTCCATTTCCCGCACATGTCCGTAACCCGTCATGGCAAGGAATTTCGCCTTATGCACGGCATAGTTGTCGGCATCGAATGTCAGCAGGTTCAGCTTGCGGTAGGTCTTGATGGCAAACACCCATTTTTCAAACGTGGCATCTTCCTGCAGCCCGCCCTGTGCAATCCGGCGTTCGAGCAGTTCGCGGTCGGCTGTCAGCAGCGTGCGCAGCGGCGATTCTTCCAGTTCGTCAACCGTACGGCCATAGGATTCGAGCATCACTCTACGCACGGCAATCAGATTCCACTCCTGCCTCAACGCGGCAAACTGCCGTTCAAAATCATCCGACGAAGCATCCAGTGCCCTCGCCTGCTCCACAAACCGCTGCACGGTGTCGGCAAATGCCGGCGGCAGGGAAGCCTGACGGAGTTCCGATTCAAACGAGGTCAGCCTCAAGACACGCTCAAGCACGGACAATGCCTCCTGAAAACCGGCCTCATCGGCACGCGACACAGCCTGCTTGACGGCCTCTTTTTCCACCGTCAGACTGTATTCGCTTCCTTTCATCAACCGCCGCCAGTCACGGCAATGCGCCACCCACTCGCTCCAACGCACTTCCGTTTCGTTCAGCCGTGTCCTGAATTTACGGACAAAAAGCAGACGCAGGCCGACAAGCCGTTCAAACCGCTGCAACGGCAATTCGGAATAGCGCAGCACATCGCGACGGAAACGCCGCAGGAGTTCCGCCCGCTTGTGGCATCTTGCCAGCAGGAGCAACAGGACCAACAGCAGAATCACAGATAGGACACTCCACACAACCGTTGACAGCGAAAGCGTTCCGGCGTCCAAATCCAATTGGCGGAGCGAATAGCTTCCGTTCTCCGGCGAAAGCAGAAAAAGTCCGTAACGGGAACTGCAAAAAACGGCATCCCCGACTTTGATTGCCGACTGGAAATACAGGTTTTTCCCGAAATCGCGGCGCACCTCCAACAGGCTGTCGGCATCGGAATAATGCAGCAGCGACACGCCTTTGCCCGTCGTGGCAACCATCAGCGAATCGGACAAAAACGATAGGCTGTTGGCATAAAGCCCCAACGGGGCAGCCAAAGCCCGACACGTTCCGTCGGTTTCCGCACGATAAAGGTAGACGGAATCCTGAGCGGCGGCAAGCATCATCCGCCCGTCGGGCGAAAACGCCACCGAACGGACATTTTTATATACGTCCGACTTTCCGCCGACTCCTTCCAACCGGTTCTGACGAATTTCCGTGCCATCGCAATAGCCTGTCAACCAGTTCAGCGTACCTACTTCCACCCCACTGCCATAATGACAAATATCGGTGATATAAGCACTTTCATACAGTTCTGCCAATGTTCTTCCGTCCGTCAGCCGGAACGGTATTTCCTGACGGCTGCCGTTCTCACATCTGTACAGGCATTTTCTTGTGCCTACCCACAGCCCGTCGCCTTCACCGGCAGCAAACGCCGTTATCTCGTGGTCATTCTCCTGTGAAAAGTCGTCCGCAAACAGCGGGCGAGCCTTACGGCCGACACTGAACAAATAGTCGGCAGCCGACACTTCATATATATTTTTCCGGGTAGCCATCAACAGGCGGCCTTCCGCATACTCCAACCCCACAATGGGCGACAAATCGGCGCCTTCCACCTCGCCGAGGCATTTCATGCCCGTTCCGTCGGTATTGCAACGGAAAAGCCGGCGATAGCTGTCCACCACATAAATCTGTCCGTCATCGGAAAGGCAACAGCCGCCAACGGTGGCCTGCTCGCCAAAATTCAGTTGAAGCCAGTCGAAATCCAGATACATCAGCCGTCTTCCGGAAATCAGATAGACACCTTCGTCGCTCATCTGAAACGACGACTTCCACGATTTTGTCAACTGCAGCCCTCGATAGTTTTTCCCCTCAACGTGCAATTCATCGGATGCGCATATCGAATAACGGAACCGACGGCCCGTCTCCTCGTCAACATGAAAGAATATCGCCTGCGCCTCCTCCACATTCGGCGAAGAAGCGATCATCCGACGGTTTGCCATGTCGAATTTCAGCATGCGGTCGGCGCTCAAGGCATACAGCGTGTCGCCCCACACCTCGGTATGAAGATAATGCCCGCCGTCATCGCTGATACGTTGGAGTTTCGGAGCGACAGCCGACATATCGGAATACCACAGTCCGTCCTGACTGGCAAAATAGAGGTCATTGCCACGCAGTTCGATGGACTCTATCGTGTACTGATATTTTCTGTCCACTTTCTCCATCAGCGCCTTCGTCGAAAACAGCGCGACGGAATCGACCGCCACCGCCTTGTCGGGCGGCATGGACACATAACGCTCCACCGCTTCCCGACGAAGCATCCACAACCCGTTGCTGGTGGCAAGATAACGGCATCCGTCATCGCCTTTCACCCAGTGATAGGCCGAATAGGAATCGCCTTTTTGAGGAAGAACGGCAGAATCGGCCACACAACGGAAAACGACATTCTGCACCAGTACGCCGTCACGCAGACGCATCAGATGCAGTCCGCGGTTGCGCACCGAAACCAGCATATTGTCGGTACCTCCGGCATGACCCAGGTCTTCAATATAGTAAATGCGGTTGGAGGGATTGGTGACACGGTACTGCTCCAAACTTCCCGGAGCATACCGGTAAATGATGCCTTCCTCCGTACCAATCAGAAAATTTCCCGCGGAATCAGGACAGACACACGACAACTCACTCTCAAACACAACCGGCTGCGTATCCATTGTTTCCTTTCCCTGACGGGAACTGCAAGCGGAAACAGCACACAGACAAAAGAACAACAGGAGTAAACGAACGTACAACATCAGGAATCTTGTTTTACACTTTTACATTTTCACAAAACTATAAATTTTATTTCTGATAATGAACAGATTGTAAATAAAAACGCAATTTATTCCCTTCAAAAAAATTTTCACTTCCTACCGCATTTCCCCCTCATTTTAATTTTTTCCGACATCTTTTCCCTTTATATTTGCAACAGACTAAAACAAATACTACTATGAAAATTTCCACAATCATTTCCGCCGCCCTGCTCACATTTGCAGGTACGACATTTGCGGCAACGATTACGACTCCCGACGAAATGCTGGAACGCTTTGTCAATTATGTAAAAATCAATTCCCAGTCCTACGTTCCGCAAGACCCCAACGAATTCCCGATGACCGAGGGACAGATTGAAATGGCCAAGCTCCTTGAAAAGGAAGTGATGCAGCTGAACGACAAAAACATCACCTGCTACCGCTCCGACGATGCCTATGTCTATGTAGAAATAGCCTCCAACATCCCCGACAAGAACGTAAAGACGCTCGGATTTTCCTGTCACCTTGACGTAACGCCCGACGTGACGGGAGGCGACGTGCATCCCCGCGTCATCCGCAACTATAAAGGCGGCGACATCCGCTTGAACGACAGCACTAGCATCCGTGTCGACAGCGAAATCGGTGCCTATCTGAAAGAATGTATCGGCAAGACCATCATCCATACCGACGGAACCACCGTACTCGGCGGCGACGACAAGAACGGCTGCGCCATCGCCATGTCCGTCATCGAAACACTGTCGAGAAGCGGCAACAAAATCAAACACGGAAAAGTCCAAATCGTGTTCTGCCCGAACGAGGATGTGGGCAAAGCCGCCATGCGGATTGACTCTACCCGCTTCAACCCCGACATTCTGATTGACATTGACGGCGAAGGAAACGAGGACATACTGGCTTCCAATTTCACTGCCAGCGAACAGATTGTGCGCTTCACGGGGCACAGCGTACACCCAAGTGAAGCGAAACGACTGAAATACGGCGATACCCTCGGAGCTGCCGCCTACTACATCGGACAAATCCCAGTGGAAATGCGACCGGAAAACTCGGAAGGCACATCAGGCTATCTGCATCCGTGGAACATGGACAAGGTCAACACCGACGAATATCTCGTTTATGTGCGCCTCCGCTATTTCTCGAAAGAAGAAGGCAACCTGTTTGAACGCACGCTCGACCGCATTCTGAAAAACACCGCCGCCAATTTCCCGAATGTAAAGGTGGAACTGGCAAGCAACAGCATGACCTATGAGAATGTGGAATACAACATGGATGCCGACTCAAAGAAAGTCATCACCCGCGCAATGGAAGCCGTAGGCAGAACGCCGAAATTCATTGCCGTCAGAGCCGGAACAACAGCCGCCATGTTCTGCGCCAACGGACTAAAAGGCGGTGTATGTCTGTTCTCCGGACAGAACGCCGTCCATTCCATCTACGAATATTCCGTTCTTGAGGACATGTACGGAACTTTTGAAATAGCATTGAAAATCATAGAAGAAACAGCACAACTGTAAGACCCTGGTAACCGCTATGCAACAGAGGCTGTCCCAAGCACATTGGGAGCAGCCTCAAGCTGTTTACGGCCAACTAACGGGCTGTTTTATTTCGGCGCATGTTCATCAGCACCGGGAATCTGCGAACCATATGCCAAATACCCAGTACACCAAAAATCAAACCGGTCTGGTAGTGGAACAAGCCTAAATGGAAGCCGCCCAAATGTGCAGCCAAGGCAATACCGGAAACGGACACAGCAAGAAACAGTAACGACAGAAAAACCGTTATCCGACTTTTCCGCTTGAGTCCCTGCTTCATACTACGGAACCAGCCCCAATGCAATTTTACATGAATCGCAGAAAACAAAAGAAAAAGGGAGCCGAACAATCCATGCAATCCAAACCAACCTTTCCATACGGGAAATCCATGTCCGGCAGCGTGGAGCAGCAACCCGCTAATCAACGTGAGCGGCAACAGCAGCGACAGAGCCATATCCGTATATATCAGCGCCTTGGCTTTCGCCTTTCCCGCAGAAAGGAATTTTTTGCTGAATATGTTCATACACTGCATGCACCCGACACACGGTTCACCCTCTCTCAGTACGCATCTTTTTTTCGTTCTCATCTCTGTTTTCATACTTGATTGTTAACTGCCGCAAAAGTAACGACCGACAGTCATACAGAGATTGGACTATTCATGGTCTGTATTGGAATATTTATGGTTTTTCCTGAATTGTACCGGACTTATACCGGTCTGCTTCGTAAATATTTTTATGAAATAAGAACAGTCGTCAAATCCAAGTTCCAGAGCAATTTCTTTCACACTGCAATCCGTATAGGCCAGCATTCTTTTGGCTCTCAGCACGATTTCATACTGAATCATCCGACTCACGCTCAAGCCGGTTGTCGCCTTTACCGACTCATTCAGATAGACAGGAGAAATACACAGTTTGTCGGCATAGTAACTCGGACTATGGCTTTCCGCCAGATTCACATCCAGCAGTTTCAGAAAATGCAAGGTATGGGCAACATAGCAATCCCACACAGTTCCGTCGTGACAGCCCAAAGAGGCTGCCTCCGCAAAGACATGCACGATGGCCAGTGCCAAATCCACCTTGACATATCGGGAAAACGACTCGCGGAATTTTTCATACGGTTGGCCAACATGGAATACAGCTGTTTCAATTCCTGACCGTGAACCGAATCCAAAACCAACGGCAAGCGATGCGAAAACATGTATTTGACAAGTGACTGCTCATCAAAAGCATGGACCTGCCCCGGAAGCAGAAACATCGCCTCGCCACCTTTCAGTTCATAATCCTGAAAATCGACATGGAGCCTGCATGTGCCGCTTTCCACAAAGCCAAACATATAATAGTCATCCTGATGCTTATATGTAACCGGCACCTTTATAGCCTGCCCCGACGAAATTTGCAGGAAACCGATTCCAATATCGGAAATTTCAGAAATTCTGTGCTGAGGGTATTTGGACATGATTCAAATTGATTTCACCATTTAACGATAAGAGCATCTACTGGCATGATGTCAACAAAAAACTCCCTGTCCGATTCCGTTCCGGTTCCGACAGGGAGATATCTGTACATACCTTAATGCTTCATTCCTTATGCCATTGCCTTCTTCAAGCGTACCACAAACTCGTCGGCAAGTGCTTCAGTGAGTACCAGCGGCGGCAGCAGGCGGATGACATTTGTTCCCGACGCACCCGTGAACACTTTCTGCTCGAACAGCAGCTTGCGGCGAAGGTCCTTGACCGGATAATCGAATTCAAGTCCTATCATCAGGCCCTGTCCTCTGACTTCCTTGATACCGGGAATTTCACGGAGTTTTTCCAAAAGATGTTCGCCTACGCGACGGGCATTTTCCACCAGATTTTCCTGTTCGAAAATGTCGAGTACGGCAATGGCTGCCGCACAAGCCAGATGGTTGCCCCCGAATGTAGTTCCGAGCATTCCGTAGACCGGCTTGAATTTCGGAGAAATCAGCACACCGCTCATCGGGAATCCGTTGGCAATGCCTTTGGCCACGGTTATCATGTCGGGACGCACCCCGCTGTGCTGATGCGCGAAGAACTTGCCGCTACGGCCATAACCCGACTGAATTTCGTCGGCAATCATCACAACGTCATATTTGTCGCAGGCAGCACGCAAGGCCTTCCAGAATTCAACGGACGGAATGTTGACACCGCCCACGCCCTGGATGCCTTCGATAATCACAGCCGCCACATCGCCCTTCGCCAGTTCCGCCTCAACGGCAGCAATATCGCCGAAAGGCACAAATGTGATACGGTCGTTGGCGTTGATAGGCGCCACAATCTTCGGATTGTCAGTAGCCTCTACGGCAAGCGACGTGCGGCCATGGAAAGCCTTGCTGAACGAAATCACCCGTGCCTTTCCAGTGTGGAACGAAGCGAGCTTCATTGCGTTTTCATTGGCTTCCGCTCCGGAGTTGACAAGGAACAGCTGATAATCGTCGTAGCCGCTCAACCGTCCCAATTTCTCGGCAAGTTTCACTTGCAGAGAGTTCTGAACGGAATTGGAATAGAACACCAGCTTTTCAGCCTGACGTTTCAACGCCTCCACATAATGCGGATGGCTGTGGCCTACGGAAATCACCGCATGACCTCCGTACAGGTCGATATATTCAGTTCCCTCGGCATCATAGACGTGGCAGCCCTTGCCGCTCACAATCTCGATGTCGAAAAGAGGATATACATCAAATAGTTTCATCTCTTTTGTTTTCTTTCTTATGGTTAAAAAGCCGATGCCTTCAACTGCAGGCCAACGCGCTCATGAAGTCCGAACAGAAGGTTCATATTGTGGACAGCCTGACCGGAAGCGCCTTTCAACAAATTGTCGATAACCGACACGATGAGCAGTTTGCCGTTTTCCTTTGTCAGATAGAGCAGACACTTGTTGGTGTTGACGACATCCTTCAAATCCGGAATACGGTCGACAATGAAGGTAAAATTGTGGTCGGCATAGTATTCTTCATACAGCTTTTTGATTTCATCAAGTTCCACCGGACAGTCCATATAGACGGTCGCATAGATGCCGCGCGAGAAGCAGCCTCTGACGGGAATGAAATTGATTTCGCTGTTGAAGCTGTGTTGCAGCGTACTGAGCGTCTGACGGATTTCTGCCAAGTGCTGATGCTTGAACGGCTTGTAAATCGACACGTTGTCGTTGCGCCAGGAGAAATGGGAAGAAGCCGACGGCTTCACTCCTGCACCGGTACTGCCCGTAATGGCCGTTACATGAATGTCGCTGTTGAGCAGCAGATTCTTTGCCAACGGCAGCAGTGCCAGCTGTATGGCAGTGGCGAAACAGCCCGGATTGGCCACGCGTTTGCCGCGGTTGAGATATTTGCGGTTCACTTCCGGAAGACCGTATACGAAATCATGGTCGCCGGCAATGCGGTAATCCTGCGACAGGTCGACGATTTTCAAATCCTCGGGAATATCGTGCGACTCCATAAACTTGCGCGACTCACCGTGAGGCGTGCAGAAAAACACTACGTCGATGGCTTCGAAATCCGTTTCCGAAGTAAAATGCAAGTCAGTTTCGCCCACCAGTCCCTGATGCACGCTGCTGACAGCGTTTCCGGCGTTGCTCGTACTGTTGACCCAAACCAGTTCCACGTCGGGATGGTTCAGCAGCAACCGTATCAGTTCACCGGCAGTATAGCCTGCCCCACCAATTATTCCAGCTTTTATCATAGTTGTTGTATCAGTTAATTTAATATTCTGAGGGAATCAGCATCCAAAGCACAACGTAGAAGGCGAACGAGCCGCCCGAAAGCAGCAGCCATGCCAGGCGTACGCCTGTACGGCTCAAGCCATAGAAATCGGCAATGCCGGCACACACCCCGGCTATCATACGCCCTTCCACCGGACGAACTAGACCTCGGAAATACATGTCTTCCCTCCTTTCTCAATTCAAGGACTACAGTTCGGCGTCGTCCTTGTGGTTTGCGTAATACACACGGAGCGGTGTAGAAAGCACCTTGATGAAGCCTTTGGCGTCTTCAGCCGTCCAGCCTTTCTGCATTTCTCCGTATTCCCCAAACTTGGTCTTTACCAAATCGTCGACCGAGTCAACGCCGACCATGAAGAAGGACAGCGGACGAAGCTCAACGATAACCGTACCGTTGACATTTCGCTGCGAGGTTTCGAGCATGGCTTCGATGTCGCGCATCACCGGTTCAAGATACTGGCTTTCGTGAAGGAACATTCCGTACCAGTTGGCCACCTGGTCCTTCCAGTACTGCTGCCACTTGCTGAGCGTATATTTTTCAAGGAACTTGTGCGCGTTGATGATGACCATCGGTGCAGCAGCCTCGAAGCCTACACGCCCCTTGATACCGATAATCGTGTCACCCACGTGCATGTCGCGTCCGATGCCGTAAGGAGCGGCAATTTCTTCCACACGCTTGATAGCGGCAATCTTGTCGGAAAAACGTTCGCCGTTGACAGCCACAATCTCGCCTTTTTCAAACTCAAGGCGCAGCTCCTCGCTGCCGGTCTTTTTCACCTGCTTCAGATAGGCACTTTCGGGCAGACCTTTTGTAGAGTCGAGAATTTCGCCGCCGCAAATCGACGTGCCCCAAATACCTACGTTGTAGGAATATTTCATTTTCGCAAAATCAGCCACGAAGCCGTTCTTGCGCAGATATTCAATTTCCTCGTCGCGCGAGAGAGCATTGTCGCGGGTAAGCGTGATGATTTCCACATCAGGAGCCATGACAAGGAAAGTCATGTCGAAACGCACCTGGTCGTTGCCCGCACCGGTCGAACCGTGGGCAATGGCATCGGCACCGATTTCGTTGGCATAGCGCGCAATGGCGAGTGCCTGGAAAATACGTTCCGAACTTACGGAAATAGGATATGTACCGTTGCGGAGCACGTTGCCATATATCATATAGCGCAAGCTCTTCTGGTAATATTCCTGTGTTACGTCAAGCGTCACATATTTTGTAGCTCCCAACTTGTAGGCGTTTTCCTCGTTTGTCTTCAGCTGTTCGTCGCTGAAACCTCCGGTATTGGCACAAGCGGCATATACCTCGTAGCCTTTTTCTTTGGCAAGATACATTACGGTGTATGAAGTGTCAAGTCCACCGCTATAAGCTACTACAACTTTCTTTTTTGCTCCCATCTTTATTTATTATCAGGTTTGTCAATATTATTGTTTTCTTTATGTTCTTCCGGATCATAGAGCATGCCCGTGCAAAGGCACATTCTACGGCCGTTTCGTTGGAGAATGTCGAAATTCACACAGCTTTCGCAGCCTTTCCAGAAAGCCTCGTCGTCGGTCAGCTGGCTGAACGTTACCGGACGGTAACCCAGTTCGTTGTTCATCTTCATCACAGCCGCACCCGTAGTCAGACTGAAAATCTTTGCCGACGGGAACATTTCACGCGAAAGGCTGAATACTCGTCGCTTGATGCGCATAGCCAGTCCAATACCCCGGAACTCATCGGCAACGATAAGTCCGGAATTAGCCACAAACTGCTTGTTGCTCCAGCTCTCAATATAGCTGAATCCGGCAAAGCGCCCATGATAGAGCGCAACTACAGCTTTATGTTCAAGCATCTTCTGCTTGACATACTCGGGCGAACGCTTGGCGATACCCGTTCCGCGTACTTTTGCGGCGCGAGTTATGGTGTCGAGAATCTCGTCGACATAGCGAACATGGTCCTCACCAGCCACCACAACTTCAATCTCATCTGGTTCAATCATTTCTTACTCAGAACACCTTAAAAAATTATTTTTATAAATATGCTAATACTAAAGTATCACACTGTTAATCGGAATGAAGCGCTGAAGCACCTTCATAGCCTGGTCGTGGGTAACGTCCTCACGCAATACGGCAAACACTGTATCGGCACCGGCAATCGTTCCCAGAATTTCCGGCGGACGGCTCATGTCGATGTCATACGCCAAACCGCTGGCATAGCCGTTGCGTGTCTTGATGACAGCCATCGGACCGGAAAAGCTAAGCGACACGAAGCCGACAGAGCTGTTGGGATTCGTCGGTCCCTGATTGACAGTCAACATCGTATCTTTCACGTCGTTGCTGTTCGGAACGATATAGATGTAGTTTCCTTTATCGGTCGCAACTTTCGTCACGCGCAATTTTTTCAAGTCGCGCGACAATGTAGCCTGTGTTACCTTGTAACCCTTTTCAGCCAGTAGTCCTACCAGCTCCTCCTGACTTCCTACACTTTGGGTATGGATAATGTCAAGAATTAACTGTAATCGAGATTTCTTATTCTTCATAACACTTCTATTTTTTTATTTACGCAACATCAAAGAGTTACACACTCTCTCCGAATTTTTATGCAAATGTAAAAAATTTTTCGTATCAAAATAGTTAATTTGAAGAAAATCACACCTTTTCAATGAAAAATATCTCCAAAATGCCATTCTTTTATAACAATCAGATACACAATCCACATTTATAGTTTCAAAACAACATATACACAGACACTTCCACAAACGCAACCGGACGCCGGAAAACGGCAAAAAAATACGCCGGCTGCAGTCGGAAACGATTCGTCCTCTTGCAACCAGCGTATTTTTATATTATTGCTTCTACGTAGAAGAGTCTGCTTTTATTCGAACCGCCAAACAATTGTACCGACTTTCTCGCCAGTCGTGTTTTTGGGTACTGAAAAACGTGACTGAAGAGAAGCCTGTTCACAAGATCGTCGGACAGACTGCATGGATGCAGCCGCCCCCGTTCCTCGCAAATATTTGGCTTCGATTACTTTACCCTGAGCGTCAACACGCACACGGATAGTGATTTCGCCGTCATAACCGCTTGACGGACGTCCCCAATGAGCCAGCGTATAGCCACCCAGCGTATGTCCCGGCTGACCTGCCAGCGCTCCCTGCTTGGAGTTGCCGTCAGGCGAACCGCTCTGACCGCTCGATTTGCCGGTCTTTCCGAAAGCATTCTTCACGCTGCTGCTGATTTTCTTGCTTTCCTGAGCCTTTTTCTCGCGTTCACGCTTGATGCGCTGCTGTTCCGCCAGTTCTTCCTTTGTCGGACCGTGCTGCTTCTTCTCTGCCGTCATGGCCGATTCCGCCTTCGTCGATACCAAAGCCGCACCGTCGCCTGCCACTCCCTCATCGGCCACGTCGTCGCCAGTCGGAGCGTCGTCGCCCATATTCAAGTCGGGAGCCGCATCGCCCGTACGGTCAGGCAATGGAATATCGCCGAGCATGACATACTCGCCGCCGAACATAATGTCAGTCTTTGCCGGCTGAGGTTCTACTTCTTCCGGATTAATGTAAGAGAGGTAGCTCATATACATGAGCACGCCTACCCCGACATGGAATATCAGGGCAATGGCAGCGGCCAACAGTCTGTTTTTCTTATCCTCTCCTGTCATATATTGTTTTTATCCAATAGTGGGTTCGTTATTGCTGTTCGGATGCCGTTTCAGCAGCTGCAGCCTCTTGCGCAACCGCGTTCATGCGTCCGTCGTTCACGCTTGCCGGTTTCGTTGCAAGCACCATTTTCAAGTTGTGGCGTGCTGTAAGGTCAAGCACTTCCACAATCTTACCGTAAGGCACCGACTCGTCGGCATACAGGGCTATGAACTGAGTCGAATCCTGCTGCTGTGTCAGTTGCAGAAACGTAAGGAGCTGTTCCTCCGGTATGGCTTGCGGTTCGGTTTCGCCGAACGAAGCATACAGGTTCATATCCTTGTCTATATATACGCGCGTGCCGGGCTTGATTACCGTCTGCTCCGAACTTTGCGGCAAGTTCACTTCGAGCGCCGTCGGGAACACGAAAGTGGAGGTCACCATAAAGAAGATGAGCAGCAGGAAGATGACGTCGGTCATCGACGCCATGCTGTAAGTGGCAAGCAGTTCGTTCTGTCGTTTTAATGCCATAATTCCTCCGGATTAAGTTGTCTTATTTGGAAGCCGGCTCATTGAGCAGGTCCATAAATTCCATTGTCTTGCTTTCGAGCTGGTTCATCACGTGGTTGACGCGTGCCGACAGATAGTTGTAGGCAAACAATGCAATGATACCCACAATCAGACCGGCAACCGTAGTGACAAGCGCTTCATAGATACCGTTGGCAAGGATGCTGATGTTGGCATTGTTGCCGGCACTTGCCAAAGAGAAGAAGGCGCGCACCATACCGGTAACCGTACCCAAGAAACCGAGCATCGGAGCACCGGCAGCTGTCGTAGCCAGCCAGGTAAAACCTTTTCCAAGACGGGCCACTTCGATATTGCCCACGTTTTCAATGGCAACGAGCACATCGTTCATCGGACGGCCGATGCGGGAAATACCTTTCTGAATCAGACGGGCGTAAGGAGTGTCAGTCTTTTTGCAAAGCATTTCCGCACTTTCGATTTCTCCGTCATGGATATAATCCTTGATGCGCTGCATGAAAGTTGCATCGTCGGCAGCTGCCTTGCGGAGGGCAAACCAGCGTTCAACAAAAATGTAGATGCTCACCAGCGACAAAATCAACAGCGGAATCATGATAATACCGCCTTTCATGCACAAGTCCCACACCGACAGTTCTGGGGCGGGAGCCGGAGCTGGAGCGGCAGCCGGAGCTGCTGCCATTACGTTAGCGGCTGTGTCGACTGCCGCATATGTCTGCAACGTGATTGCGGAAAGAATTGCATTTGAAATCATATTCTTTTGTTTTTTCTGTTTGAATAATTCTTTTTTTAAATTTTTGTCCGGTTTGTATTGTCACAAAGATAGTGAAAGTCGAGGGCAGAAAACCAAACTTGTTTGAGTTTTATGCTAAGACGCATCCTATCTTCTACAAAGACAGCTACAAAGATAATCGGAATAATTTATTTCAAACAATTTTTATACTGTTTTATAGTTTCTTCCAGTCCCAGATACAAAGCATCGGAAATCAGCGCATGTCCAATCGACACTTCATTCAGATACGGCATCTTTTTGCTGAAGAACGCCAGATTTTCCAAACTCAGGTCGTGACCGGCATTCACGCCCAGGCCGACCTTGTGGGCTGCATTCGAAGCGGCCACATAAGGAGCAACGGCAGCTTCCGGGTCTTTCGGATACATTTCTGCAAACGGACCGGTATAGAGTTCCACACGGTCGGCACCGGTACGCGCCGCCAACTGGATGTTCTTTTCATCTGTTCCGACAAAAATGCTGGTGCGGATTCCGGCTTCTTTCAGACGGTCGACTATCTGTGTGAGAAATTCCAGATTGGCTTCCACATCCCAGCCGCTGTTGGATGTCAGCACGTTCGGCGCATCGGGAACGAGTGTCACCTGTGCAGGCTTCACCTTCAGCACCATATCGATAAAAGCTTCCGACGGATAGCCTTCGATATTGAATTCCGTGCGCAGCAGCGGACGCAGACCGAACACATCTGACTGACGGATATGGCGTTCATCCGGACGGGGATGAACCGTGATGCCGTCGGCACCGAAACGTTCGCAGTCAAGAGCAACCTTCTCCACATTCGGCACATTTCCGCCGCGGGCATTACGGATGGTTGCAACCTTGTTGATATTTACACTTAAGTTTGTCATTTCAACCAAATAAATAGACTTATTCTCGATTCTTCCTGCTCGTCCGCTCCGTTTCTTCTAAAATTCGTATCTTTGGATAAGATCGAATACGGTTCGGGATAAAAAATAATTGAAACAAGTTTCATTATTTTATTCTCCGCCCACCTTTTAGTATCTTTGTAAAAAGATAGGAGAAGATCCGCGAGATGGGCACTTTTTCGTGCAAGCCTTCAAGCAGGCATATCGGTTGCAAAGGTAATACAAAATTGCAACAGATAGCCGCAATTTCGCAGGAAATATGTCGAAAAGTAGCCTCCGGCGGGGAACTCCGATACAAAAATTGCCGTAAGTCGTGGGTTTAGTGGCAATTAGAAAGTTAGCCCCCCGAATGACAGCCGATTTGACAGAAAACTACAGACATGAGAATAGCCATCTACGGAAACCTTTATCAGGACAAGCATATCGAAGCGCTCGACCGAATGTTTGCAACGCTCACCAGATTGGGAATGCGAACATATATCGAGCAGCGCTTTCATGAATATCTGACCCGACACATTCAGCTGCCGGAAACGGCATGCGTATTGACCACCAACGACTTTGCAGCGGATGCGGCACTCAGCATCGGCGGCGATGGCACGTTTTTGAAAACAGCCGCCTGGATTGGCAACAAGAGCATTCCCATCATGGGTATCAACACGGGCCATTTGGGCTATCTGGCCGATGTTTCGATAAACGATGCGGAGCAGGCGATAGAGGACATTCATAACGGAAACTTCCAGATAGAGTCGCGCTCGCTTATCGAAGTGACGGCCGACTCCCCGAATGTACTGCCCAACCGGTTCGCCCTCAACGAAGTGGCGATTCTTAAAAACGACTCGGCATCCATGCTCTGCCTCGACACAAAGGTCAACGGTATAGAACTGACATCCTATCTCGGCGACGGTCTTGTCATTTCCACTCCGACCGGCAGCACCGCCTACAACCTTTCCGTTGGCGGCCCCATACTCCAACCGAATTGCAACAACTGGGTAATCTCGCCTATTGCCGCCCACTCGCTGACCATGCGCCCGCTCGTCCTGCCCGACAATTCGCAGATTACGGTCACGACACGTTCGAGCCGCACACAGTCGTTCCGCGTCAGCATCGACGGCCAGTCGGTTTCGTTCCCCATCGGCACAACGCTTCTGCTGAAAAAGGCGCCTCACGAAATAAAGGTGATGCAGCGCACCGGACACGATTTTGCAAAAACGCTCCGCTCCAAACTGATGTGGGGTACGGATGCGAGATAACAGAACCGCAAAAACAACACATAAACTTTAAAATACTATGACACCACAGGAAAAATCTATCGGCGTATTTATCGACGGAGGATATTATGCAAAAATAAACGAGGCACTTAATGAGAACCTGAACCTCAACATCCACCTCAGCTCGCTGTTCGACTTCATCAGCGAATACCTCGCCGACAAAAACGGATTGAGAAAGGAAGACTGCTATATCACGGAAAGCCACTATTTCCGCGGCCGCTACCGCGTGGGCGATGCTTCGGACAAGCATCTGCTCTTTTCGGAACGCAAGTTTGAGGACTCGCTCATCGAAAATGATGTCATTTTCCACTACAAGCACCTTCGCGAGGTGGAAAAGGACGGCAAAATGACGGTCATCGAAAAAGGCGTGGACGTGTGGTTTGCCCTCGAAGCCTATGAACTGGCGTTGTTGAGAAAATTCGACTTCGTAGTGCTGATAACGGGCGATGCCGACCACGAAATGCTCATCAAGAAACTGAAGTCGCTGAAAATCCATGTCGTACTGCTCACTTGGAAGATTTCCGACCAGTCGTCATCAGCAAAAACACTCCGCGACGAAGCCTGCACGCACATCGAGCTCAGCCAGCTTATCAATCTCGACAAGTCGCTGATGTTCAAAATCTGCCGCTAATACCTTTCGCAAAACGGCTGAAGGATATAGACTTCATCAAAAGATTAGCGGTCAGAGGACTCTCTGTAACCCGTAAACTGTAAACCAATAAACTATAAAAAACGGACGGCAAGCCCTTTGCTTCGGGATTTCCGTCCGTTTTCGTTTTTTCTATCTGTACCAATTATTCGGCAGGAGCCCATTTGCAGCGAACAGGAGAAACGATAGCTCCTTCTTCCTTCAACTGCTTCATGGCCTTGTCCACTTCCTTGCGGTCAAGTCCGCTGAGTTCTGCAATCTTACCTGCGTTCAATGGTTCTCCGGCTTCTTTCATTGTAGCTAATACTTTTTCTTTTGCGTCCATAGTTTTTATTTTTAATAATGATTGTTTCTAATGTCGAACGTAATATCCATATACGACCGCTTGCCCTCGATATAGTCGGCATACAGCACTTCGGCTACTCTGCCTCTCAAAATGCGGCACTTGCCACACGATTCGCAATCGTTCAGACACTTCCACGCGTCGGCCACGAATGCTCGTCGCTGTTCCCGAGTTGACTGTTCAATTGCCGGAGGTGTCATATCGTTTTATGAATATCATTTTCCTTGTTTGATAAAGAAACAATCATTTTATGGATTTTGTTTAACAGTCAACGGTTGTTGCGTAAGTTTAAAATAATAGAAATAACCAATTTGTGTCGGGGTAACTTCTATCACTCGCTCTTTGCCTGTAGTGTTGGGGGTTATATCCATGTTCAGATACTTGTCCTTGCACACGATTCTTCCCCATTCGCCCTCGGCAATATGCTTTTCTTCGTCAAGCGCAAGATTTTGTCCGTCAATCTGCACATCATGAAGCCAAATGCCACTCCATTCTACCATTGCATTTGTGCAAACCAACGCGTACGACGCACCTTCAGCCGGGACATCAACAAAACTGTATCCTTTGCCCAATTGAATACCTGCACAAGATTCCCATTTCAAGGAAGATGACGATTCCATTTGTTCTTGCCCTTTTTCTTCATCACAGCTTGTAAAGCAAACAAGCAGCAAAACCGGCATTATCAGCCGCAAAAATGTTGTTTTCATAAGCTCTCAGTTTTTGGTAAGTCTAATGCATCTCTTTAAAGTCGTAAAAGTATCATTTAAAACCGTAGTTATTAGATTATATTGGTCTATATTAGATTTCCGTAAAATTAAAAAACATTTTGCAAAAAAGCAACAAAAACTGCATAAATATGTTTGAAATAGAAAAATTCGCTATTTCCACGGAAACAGCTGAAGCTTGTTTCAATATTTTTCTCAGCACACCTTTTAGTATATTTTGACAGGTATAAAAATTTTGTTCTTTTGTTCTTCTGTCTAATATTAACCTTCTGTTATCTTTGGAGAAGACAGGCTGCGGATCGGGAGAAAAAATAGTTGAAACAAGTTTCAATATTTTTTTCTCCACTCGCCTTGCACTATCTTTGCAAACGAAATGGAACGGATGTTCCTAAATTTTCCAACTGCACAGATTTTTTATATGATTTCAATCGACGCTCTTGCCGTGGAATTTGACGGCAAAACGCTTTTTAGCGATATTTCTTTTGTCATTAATGAAAAGGACCGCATCGCCCTGATGGGTAAAAACGGAGCCGGAAAAAGTACGCTATTGAAAATTCTTGCAGGCGTGCGCAAACCGACACGCGGCTCTATCTCCGCACCGAAGGACTGCGTGGTGGCCTACCTTCCGCAACACCTGATGACGGAAGACGGCCGTACGGTTTTCGAAGAGGCTTCGCAGGCTTTCTCCCATCTCCACGAAATGGAAGAGGAAATCAACCGCATGAACCAGGAACTGACGGAACGCACTGACTACGAAAGCGACTCCTACATGCAATTGATTGAGAAGGTGGCGGCCATGAGCGAAAAGTTCTATGCCATCGACCTGACTCACTTTGAGGAGGATGTGGAGAAGACTTTGCTCGGTCTGGGCTTCGAACGCTCCGACTTCAACCGCCCGACAAGCGAGTTCAGCGGTGGCTGGCGCATGCGTATCGAACTGGCAAAGCTGTTGCTGAAAAATCCCGACGTACTGCTGCTCGACGAGCCGACCAACCACCTCGACATCGAGTCAATCCAATGGCTGGAGGACTTCCTTATCAACAACGGCAAAGCAGTAGTGGTTATCAGCCACGACCGCCGCTTCGTCGACAATATCACGACACGCACCATCGAGGTGACAATGGGCCGTATCTACGACTATAAGGTGAACTACTCGAAATATCTTGAACTGCGCCGTGAACGCCGCGAACAGCAGATGAAGCAATACGAGGACCAGCAGAAAATGATTCAGGAAACGAAAGATTTCATCACTCGTTTCAAAGGCACCTACAGCAAGACACTTCAGGTACAGAGCCGCGTGAAAATGCTGGAAAAACTGCAAATCATTGAGGTGGACGAGGAAGACACTTCGGCACTCCGTCTGAAATTCCCGCCGTCGCCACGAAGCGGCAACTATCCGGTCATCATGGAAGGCGTGGGCAAGGAGTACGACGGACACCGTGTGTTCAGCAACGCAACGCTGACCATTGAGCGCGGCGACAAGGTAGCTTTCGTGGGACGTAACGGCGAGGGTAAGTCAACGCTCGTAAAATGTATCATGAAGGAAATCGAACACGAAGGCACGCTCACACTCGGCCACAACGTGCAAATCGGCTATTTTGCCCAAAACCAGGCATCGCTGCTCGACGAGAATCTGACCGTTTTCCAGACCATCGACGACGTGGCCGTAGGCGACATCCGCAACAAAATCCGCGACCTGCTCGGAGCCTTCATGTTCGGAGGTGAAGAAAGCGCAAAGAAAGTAAAAGTTCTGTCGGGAGGCGAACGCACCCGTCTGGCACTGATGAAGCTGCTGCTCGACCCTGTCAACTTGCTCATCCTCGACGAGCCGACCAATCACCTCGACCTCAAGACAAAGGACATTCTGAAACAGGCCCTTCAGGACTTCGACGGCACACTGATTGTCGTTTCCCACGACCGTGACTTCCTCGACGGACTCGTCACGAAAGTCTACGAATTCGGCAACCAGCGCGTACGCGAACACCTCTGCGGCATCAACGAATTCCTCGCCATCAAGAAGATGGAGCACCTTCAGGACATCGAAAAGAAGAACTGAAATATCAACCAGGGGGATTTTTCGGACACACCGTGGTGTGTCCCTACGCATTAGAGTTTAATAAAAAAGAGAGCCCCCCGTAAACTGTAAACTGTAAACCAATATACCGTAAACAAACGCGGCTGCCGGAATCCCGACAGCCGCGTTCAGCATATTGACAACCTCTTTACCTTTTGGAGCTACCTAACACTCCCAATCAATAAACGACTACTTTTGCGGTTACCGTTTTTCCGGAAACCGTACCGGCTTTCACAATATACAAACCTGCATTCAAAGCTGACACACGGACAGCATTGTTGGAAACCGCTCCTGCAAATACAAGAGCACCATTCAGGCTGTAAACCTCACAGTCTGTAATTTCTTCGTTTGATGTAAAACAAAGCTGACCGTCAACTGATTTGCAGTCAAATTCCACTTCAGTTACCGGCAAAACGGAAACGCCTGCCAGCTCATCGTTGAAGGAGATACAGCTGATGTGCAATCCGCTCGGCATATAAGGTGACGCATCCTTGATACGGATAATCTGCTGTCCGGCTTTCAGATTCAGTTTGAACTGAACCGGAGCAAACTCTTCGTCCTTGCCCGAAAGTTCAAATGACGCCGATTTGACCAGCACTTCCTGCTCTTCGCCGTTTTCATCCACGATGCTGATACCGATTGTCGGGTCGAAACGAGTCGGCTCGCCTTCACCAGAAACGCGCATCGTCAGCGTGTATTCGCCATCTGACGGTATGTCAAACTGATAGTCGGCATAAGCTCCTGAGTTGAAACGTGTAATTTCCAGTTTGCCCGGATTACGGCTGTCCTTGTTCGAACCCAACATCAACGACTGCGAACTGATGTATTCCGTTGCCGGAACAATCTCGTCAACTGAATGGTAGACAGTCTTGTCGAAGTCAGTCATATAGACATACACCATGCCCTGTTCCGACAGTTCACGTTCGCCATAACCGTTCTTCGGCACAATCAGTCCGTAGCACGGATGGGAAGATGTACTGCCTTTTGCCTTGAACCATGAATAGCGGTACACCTTTTCGCTCTTTTCAAGATATTCCAACTGTTCAATCATGGAAGCAATCTGCATTTCAGCGGTTACATTGTCAGCACCCCAGCTGCAGAATTCCGTTACCCATATCTGTTTGCCATAAAGCTCATAGAATCGGTCAATCATATCCTTCATGCCGCCGGCACCACCGGAATAGTTATGGATAGCAATAAAGTCGAAAGCATCCTTACCAACAAGGTTCACAAAATTGGCATACCACGTATAAGGGTCGTTTTCTGGACCGTCGGGAGAATAGTTCACGGCAGGTCCGACAAGTTTCAGTCCCAACTCGTCTGCAAGAGCCTTCACTTTCGGCCATGCTTCTGCAGCAGCCTGCGGAGTCATGTTGGCCTGTGACACGAAATTAGGTTCATTGAAACCCATCAGGTATTTCACCTCCGGATGTGCCTTGCAATAGTTGCGGATATTGTCGGCATTGTAGTTGGCATTCCAGCACATCGGCAGGAAAACCATCGTTTCGTCGCCGACATAGTCGGCTATTCCGGAATTAGGAGTGTTGCCCCAGTTGTAGAACCAGCAAACACCGGGAGTAAGCACTTCCATTTCCTCCTTCAACATAAAGTTGTTTTCGCTCACACCACGTTTGTAGCTTCTGGCGGAAGCGGTAAATCCGGCAGCAATGACAGCAGCAAGCACCGGAACAATCAACAAATTACGGCTACGCATATTATTATCGTTTTTTATTTCACGTTAAACTTGACCGGACTGCCGCTGGCGCTATCTTTCGACACCCATACCATAAATTCGCCCGGTTCCACATTTTTCTTCATGTCCAGATTCCAGAACGCAAGGTCGGAAGCCTTCAGCGTGAATTTCACGTCGCGGCTCTCTCCCGGTTTCAACGTAATTTTTTCAAAGCCTTTCAGCTCTCTCACCGGACGGACAAGTGATGCCACCAGGTCGCGCACATACAGCTGTACCACTTCGGCAGCTTCCACCTTACCCGTATTCTTCACCGTGCAAGTCACTTCAATCTGACCGTCGACACCCATTGAGTCGGAAGAAAGGCGAACATCGCCATATTCAAAAGTCGTATACGACAAGCCGAACCCGAACGGAAATTCCGGACGGTCGCCGGCATCGAGGTGATAGCTTGTGCAACCCGTAGATGTCTGACCTGCCTCAACAGGAATATCATCTATCAGCACGATGTTTTCAGCCGGACGGCCGGTATTCTTGTGAGCATAGTAAACCGGTACCTGACCCACCATTTTAGGCATTGTTGCCGGAAGTTTTCCAGAAGGTACTGCCTTTCCTGAAAGCAGGTTGGCAATCGCCGGGCCGGCCATTGTTCCGCCATGGAAAGCATAGAGGACAGCGTCGGCAAGCGAACATTCATAACCGATTGTCATCGGACGGCCTGTCATCACTACCAGCACAAGCGGCTTGCCTGTAGCTTTCAGCGCTTCAATCATTTCGGTCTGTGCGCCGGGCAGCGAAATGTCGGCACGGCAGTGGGCCTCGCCCGAAAGCACAGCTTCCTCACCGGCAAACATCACCACCACGTCCGCCTTCTTGGCGGCAGCGACAGCGGCAGCGATGCCTTTGTTGTCCTTGTCGCGGCTATAAGCCAAACCCGGTGCAAAGATAATATTTTTCTTTCCGTACATTTCCTGCAATGCCGCAAGCGGAGTCACGCAGTGTTCCTTTTCCAAATCAAAGCTCCATGTTCCGGCCTGCTCATAAGGAGCATTTGCCATCGGACCGACTACCGCAATTTTCTTGGCAGAAGCCGCCAACGGAAGCACGCCGCTGTTCTTCAGCAACACGGCACTTTCCTCAGCCGTACGCTGTGCCTTTGCCAATGCATCGGCAGAGTAGAAGTTGCGTGCCGTTGACATATCAACATAAGGATTATCAAACAGTCCCAAACGGAACTTCAGGCGCAACACGTTGCGCACCATTTCGTCGATTACCTTTTCGTCCACTTTCCCTTCCTTCACCAGTTTTTCCAGATGCTGGATGTAGGCATAGCTTTCCATATCCATGTCCACCCCTGCCGCTGCGGCTTTCTGAGCGGCATCGGAAAGGTCGGCACAGAATCCGTGAGGAATCATCTGCTGAATGGAAGCCCAGTCGCTCACCAGCATGCCGTCGTATCCCCATTCATTGCGGAGAATGTCGCGGTTCAGATGAACATTGCCCGACGAAGGCACACCGTTAATATCGTTGAACGAGCACATGAACGTTGCCGCACCGGCCTTTACAGCCGCTTCAAACGGCGGCAAATAAACGTCGCGCAGTTGGGTTTCGGGAATCCATGTCGTATTGTAGTCCTTACCGCCTTCGGCCGCACCGTAGCCGGCAAAGTGTTTTGCACAGGCAGCCATCGTGCCGGGTTTCGACAAGTCGTCGCCCTGATAGCCTTCAATCATGGCTACACCCATCACCGTATTCAGATAAGTGTCCTCACCGGAAGATTCAGCGATACGTCCCCAACGCGGGTCACGCGACACATCGACCATCGGCGAGAAAGTCCAGCGGATACCCACCGAAGAAGCCTCAACGGCAGCAACATGCGCACCCTCTTTCACCAGTTCCGGATTCCATGTGGCAGCCTGTCCCAAGGGGATAGGGAAAATGGTCTTGAACCCGTGAATCACGTCGCGGGCAAAAATCACAGGTATACCCAGACGGCTGTTTTCCACAGCTTCCTTCTGCAATTTGTTAACAATAACCGGGTCCACTTCATTCAGAATGGAACCGACCGATCCGCCACGCAGCTGACCTACCATACCATCAGAATAACCCTGACCGGTCTGCTGGTTCAACTGCCCGATTTTCTCGCTGAGCGTCATCTTTTCCAACAACGCGTCAATTTTCTTTTCAATCTGTGCATCGTCGGCGGCCACTGCCGAAAAAACAGCGGCTACAGCCAACGCACAAAGGCTCATAAATCTATTCATCGTCTACAGCTCGTTTTATTATTTCAAAAGAGTCAGCGTGCTTTTCGCATCGTCCTTCTGATAAATTCTCACATAGTCAACCAGCATTTCCGCACTGCCCTGTGGCAAAGCCGTTATGCCTTCCGCATCGTGTATGCCGGGGAAATTCCCTCCGACGGCCATATTAAACAACAGGAAATTGTCCTTGTGGAAATAGTATCCCACACCGTCCTCACTGCTTCTGTCGGAAATGTCCACTCTCATATAGGGCTCCTTGTTGTCGTCGAAAAACATGGCTATCTCATTGGGTGTCCAAACGACACGGAAAATATGATATTCTCCGTCTTGCAGACTATAGTCGCTCACATGGTCGCCCGTCAAAATGCGATGTTCCGACGAAGCCACACCCCAATGCAACGCACCGTTGAAAAGGCGGTCAGTCACTCCGTCCTTAATACCGTTGGAGTGTCCCATTTCCAAAATGTCGGTTTCACCGCAACGCGGCCAACTTACAGTAGAAATATCATTGCCCATCATCCAGAACGCCGGCCAAAGTCCGTTGGCAGTTTTCGGCAACTTGATGCGCGCTTCCACAACACCATAGGTAAAACAAACCTTGTTCATCGTGTTGATACGCCCGGAAGTGAAATTCTTGTCCTGATATTTCTCCTTGCGTGCCGTAATCACGAGATTACCGTCGCGTACACATACATTAGTCGGCTTGTCCAGATAATACTGCAATTCGGCATTTCCGCAGCCGGTACCGTTAATTTCCACATTCCAGCTGTCGCGGTCGAGCGACGAACCGTTGAATTCATCGCTCCAGACCAACGTGTAGCCGGACGCTTTTTCACTCATTGGTGACTCGGCCGACATATTCCATACGGACATGCAGGCCAAAGCCACACCTAACCACTGTTTATTCATTATTTACATACAATTTTTTCAACCAGCTGCTTGCCGTTGCATACAGCCTTAACGACATAAATGCCCGGAACGAAACCGGCTACCGACACTGCGTCAACTGCCTTGTGTGAAGCCACCATTTTTCCGGCAATATCATAGACTACCACATCAGCCTTGTCAGAGAAATTCAGCATCTTGCCGTTATAGTTCATATCCAGTCCTGCAGCAACAGTCTCTACACCGGCATCGCCCATGTCTCCTTTATCAAGGAAAGAAGAAGACTCGTCGGCTGTTCCCTTCTGATAGATTTTCACATAGTTGACATACATACTTGCCTGATAGTCATTCGATTCGTTCAATGCTGTAATCTGATTGATATCCCAGATTCCCGGGAAATTGCCGCCTACAGCGAGATTGAACAGAATGAAATTCTCCTTGTGGAAATAGTAACCGGGAGAATTGGTGTCGTTGGTTGCCGGAATAGTCATTATATAATAGGGTTCGGCATCCGGATATTTGTCAAGGTCGACATACATGGCCACCTTCTCTTCATCCCAAATAAGAGTATAGATATGGAACTCATCGTCCTGAAGGCTGTATTGATAAGTCACCGCACGTGCATAGTTCGGATGGTTTTCCCATGATTGTCCCCAGTGACATGCACCGTTGAAATAGCGGTCCTGAGTTCCGTTCTTAATTCCCGTAGCATTGCCGAACTCCATGATATCGGTTTCACCGCAACGCGGCCAGCCCACCTGGTCGTAATCGTTGCCCATCATCCAGAATGCCGGCCAAAGTCCGTTGGCAGTTTTCGGCAATTTGATAGCAGCCTCAATCTTACCGTGTTTGAATGCTATCTTGTTTTTGGAAGTGATTCGGCCGGAAGTTGCCTGACGTCCGCCATACACCTCTTTTTTTGCTGTCAGAATCAAACAGCCGTTTCCTTTTCCATCATCACCCAGACGCACGTTTTCCGCACGGTCCGTATAGTACTGCAATTCGTTGTTTCCACCGCCGTCACCGTTCACTTCAATGTTCCAACGTTGAGAATTCAGCTCATTGGCATCGAACAGGTCCTGCCAAACCAATTTATATCCGTCAGTCTCGCCAGTCCCGTCCTGCGAAGAAGCCGCCATTGCCAATGGAGAAACAAGCAACGCTGTAGCAATCAAAAAGTTAGATTTCTTCATAATTCATTCTTTATTCTATGTTAGTATTGTTTTTTCGTGCCGTTTCTCAGGACGTCACCACCTGTAAATCGTTTAAAAAAGGATAAAAAGAGAGCGGCGGAACAAATCCGTCCGCTCTCCATGTATTCAAAATGTCGAATAAAAGAACAATTATTTCACTACAACTTTTTCAACTGCGTTGCCTGCTTTTACGATGTAAAGACCAGCGTTCAAATCTTCAACACCCATGATTGAAGTTGTTGATTTCTTAACCAGTTGTCCAGAGATGTTGTAAAGTTCGAAACCGTTGTTTTCGTTGCCAAGAACGTTGATTGTACGGTTAGAAACGATTACCTGAACATCGTCAGTTGCTACACCTTCAACGCTGCCCTGACCTTGAGGACCATACAAATAAACAGCGTCGATGCTGATAGTTGTACCAGTTACACCGCCACCGAGTACAGAGTAGATGTTACCAGTGAAATTACAAGGAGTATAGTCGAATGAAGGATAGAATTTCTTCATGTCAGCCAATGACATATCGATAGCCACCCAGTCGCCACCTTCACGGTCGAAGTCACCAACAAGAGGATAAGTAGCGCCACCGTCAACGAATGCTGTGTTACCAACAGACAACTTGGCCGGAGACCACTTCATATTTGTTTTACCAGCGAGCTGACCGTCACCGAAAATCACTGCAATAGCAGATGCAGGGTTAGAGCTGCGCAAGCCCATGTGGAAACGAGTATCGTCAGAAATGTGGTTCAAGTCAATATAGTTGTTGCCACCGTCTTCTACAACAGTAAAGCCGGCACCTGACCAACCTACAGTACCTACTTCAAGTGAAGTATAACCTTCCATCTGGAAGTCAACACCAGGATAAGAACCATCACCGGCAACAAATGTGTTATCCCAAATATAGAAGCAACGTGTTACGTTGTCCAGAGTGTATTCGTGAACGGTCTTTCCTGCATTTTTCAAAATTTCAACAGAAGCTGCATCCAATTGAAGGATATCAAAAACTTCACCTTTGTCCTTTGTTTGTTCCAAAGAAGGGTCACCAACGAACTGAGCATTTGCAAAACCCAATCCACATACTGCCATAGCAGCCAAAAGAGTCATTCTTTTCATAGCTAAAATTTTTTGAGAGTTTGTAATTTTTTAAGATGGCGGGCGTTAGAACCCGCCATCGGGTTGTTTTTATTGTTTTTGTTAAATTAGTATCCAGGATTTTGATCCATCGGGTTCAAGTTGATTTCCTGAGAAGGAATCGGGAAGAGTTCGTGTTTGCCTTTGATAAACGAAGCCATTTCAGCACGTGCCTCCGGTGTTTCGTTCTTTCCGTACGAACCGTTGTCCTTGTCCATCACTTCATAAGCGATACCCCAACGGCAAAGGTCAAACCAGCGATGGCCTTCCATAGCAAGTTCCACACGACGTTCGTGGCGGATTGCCTTGCGCAAGTCGTCTGTATTGTCGCTATAGCCGTTATAGTTAGGGAATGCCGGAAGAATAGCGTCATTTCCACCACGGGCACGCTTGCGCACTTCTTCCAACGCCCATTTGGCACCGGCAACGTCCTTACCGCTTTCAAGAGCAGCTTCGGCATACATCAACAGCACATCGGAAGCACGAATCAGACGATAGTTGACCGGGCTGCGGGTTGCGTGGTCAAGCGTAACATAGATACCGTCTTCGATATAGGCTGACTTACGGTTGTAATAGCGGCTGCCCAGATAGATTTCCTGTTCCGGGTTGTCGAGCTGGTCATCGGTAGGATTGATGATTGTAGCGTCGCGACGAGGATCGCCGGCTTCAAACTCGTCATACAGGTTTTGTGTCGGGTGGTTGAATCCCCAGCCTGCACCGAGAGCAGTGGCACGGCAACGAGTAAGGATAGTTGTGAACGTACCACGGGTAAAGCCAAAGCCTTCACCATAGTCGCTGGTCGGTTCTGCCATATATTGGATTTCAAATACAGATTCCGGACCGTTTTCGCCTGCCATCGTAAAGTTGTCGGCATAATTCGGATTCAAGCTGTATTCGCCCGTTTCATATTGTTCGGTACGGAATTTCTGACCCCATTCGTAAGCCTTTGCAAAATATGCAGGATCAATGTGACCACCCATATAAAGATAAGTCTTCAACAGCATGGCCTGTGCAGCACCCTTAGTAGCACGTCCGAGATCTTCGTCAGCATACTCGCTCTTGTTCCACAACAGCGGTTCTGCAATTTCAAGATCTTTTACGATATTTTCATAAACGGTTGCTTCGCTGGCACGCGGTTGCTGCCATTTTGAAGAACTGTCGATTACGAAATCCACATAAGGCACACCGCCGAACACACGCACAAGGCGGAAATAATAGTAGGCGCGCATGAAGTGAGCTTCGCCCAACAGGCAGTTTTTACGGCTCTCGGTCATTGTCGTATCGGCATCCACCTTCGCCACTTCCTGAATAGCCAGATTACAACGGGCAATACCCTGATACTGCGCACGGTAGAAATCAAGAAGCATTGTGTTGTTGGCATTTGTCTTGAAGTTCTCCAAGTCGTAGACATCGGCCATATCCGTGATGTTCTGACCGCCTTTCAAGGCATCGTCCGAAACAACGTCGCCGATAAACCATTCAGAGAAATAAGTTGAATTGAACTCCCATGCCAACGGAGTGTAGCAGGCATTCACTACCTGAATGGCAGTATTTCCTGATGTAAAGAAATCGTCCAGCCCTGTTTTGCCCGGCGACTCTTCCAAGAGCCAGTCATTACATGAAGTAGCGGTAGCAAGCAGCGCCAGTCCGCAAAACGCTTTCAATATATGTGTCGTTTTCATTTTTGTTGACTTTTAATTGATTAGAAGGAAATGTTAGCACCTAAGATGAAGGAACGGGCTTGCGGATAGTTACCGTAGTCAATGCTGCCGCCCACTTCTGGGTCGAATCCTGTGTATTGTGTCAATGTCAGGAGGTTGCTGCCCTGCAAATAAATACGACAGTTCTGCAAGCCTACCTTACGGATGGCCTTTTCAGGAATCGTATAACCGATTTGCAGATTCTTCAAACGGAAATAAGAGCCGTTTTCAAGGAATCGGTCGGAAACGTAGTAGTTCACCGAGTTTTTCGGATTAGGAATTGTTCCTTCTGTATTGGTTGAAGTCCAGGCATTTGCCATTACCGGGCTCATAACGGAAGTTGTTCCGTTTCCTTCCAGACGATGACGCATCTGGTTGTAGATCTTGTTGCCGGCCACACCTTGGAAGAACAGTTGAACGTCGAAATTCTTCCAGCTTGCACCCAGGTTCAAACCATAGTTCAACCAAGGAATGCTTGAGCCGAGGTCCGTACGGTCGTTGTCGTCAATTTTACCGTCGCCGTTAAGGTCTTTGTATTTGGCGTCGCCTGCATGGAAAGGAATGTCGGTAGCTGTATAGCCTTTGAGATATTCCAATGCTTCTTCGTCAGTCTTGTAGATACCGTCGTACTGGTAACCCCAGAAGTAGTACAAAGGATAGCCTTCGTCAACGACAGTCAAGTTGTTATATCCGCTGTAGATAACGGCACCACCGTTCAAGCCGGTCAGTTCGTTGTCGATAAACGAAACGTTACCGCCGATAGAGTAAGAGAAGTCACCGATTGTATTGCGGTGTTCCAAAGTGATTTCAGCACCGCGGTTACGAACTGTACCTACGTTGCTTGTACCGTCGTAACGGTTACCTACGTGTGCCGGAGCCTTTACCGACATCAACATGTCCTGAGTATTACGGATGAAGAAGTCGACAGAACCTGTCAGCATGCCGCGCCACATTCCGAAGTCAACACCCAAACTCCATTGTTCAGTGTTTTCCCAGTGTCCGCCGTTGTTAATCCAGGTAAGAACAGTTGCACCGTTTGCCAATGCCTGGTTCTTGCCGAATACGTAGTCAACGAATGTTGGACCTGTATTGAACACAGAGAGCATGAACGCATCGTTGCCGATATTGTCGTTACCCACACGACCCCATCCTGCACGGATTTTCAAAAGGTCGAGGTTTGTATAGTCTTTCATGAAGCCTTCTTCGCTGATTTTCCATGCCAAAGCCGTTGAAGGGAAATAGCCCCAAGGCTTTTCAGGGAACTTGCTACTACCGTCGGCACGGAAGTTGACAGTAATCAAATAGCGGTCAAGGTAGCTATAATGAACACGACCGAGCATTGAAATACGGCGGTTACGGCTAACAGAGTCGGAAGGACGTCCGAAATCGTCAGTCACCTGCGACAGATACCAGTTGTTTTCTTTCGGATTCAGAATGCTTGAACCTGAACTTCCGATAGAATAGTAGTTGTATTCTTCTGTTGTCTGGCCTACCATCACCGAGAAATCGTGTGCATTGATAGTGCGTGCATAAGTCAAGATGTTGTCAACAGTCCAGTTGTAAGTACGTCCGATGCTTGAGCTCAAGAAGTTCTTGGAGTTCTTGTCATAGTCGGAATATTCGTAAGCATCTTTGAAGAGCTTGCTTGTAGCGATGTTATAGTCAAAGCTGTAGCTTGAACGGAATGTCAAACCTTTGAGTGGAGTGATTTCAGCAAAGACATTTCCGACGAAACGTTCGTTGCGGTCTTTCGGATGGCTGTTTTCCACCATGCTGAACGGGTTTGTCACGTTCTTGAAGTTGGAACCGGCACTGATTTGTCCGCTCAAGTCCGTACCCTGTTTGTTGACAGAACCTGCTGGATAGTGAGTCGGATCCCAAGGAGCCATGGCAAAGGCTGCTGAAAGGATGGAAGAACCGGCACTTTCGCTGTTGTTCATTGCCGTACGGCTTGTAGAACTCATAAATGAAACGTTTTCACCGACTTTCAACCAGTTGTTCACCTTGTGGGAAGTATTCAAACGAACAGTCAGACGTTCGTAGTTTGAACCGATAATGGTACCTTCCTGTGAATACCAGCTAGTGCTCAACGAATAAGTTGTCTTTTCGCTACCGCCGTCGATAGAAAGGTGATAGTTCTGAATCAATGCATCCTGGAACACTTCATCCTGCCAGTCGGTATCGATAGCCGAATAATCAAGGCCGGTCGGATTTGTTTCGGGATCATAGACAGTAGGATAATACTTGGAGCTACCCAAACGGAATGTAGAAAGCCATTTGTTGAAGCCGTAAGTTTCATAATACTTCTTTTCAGAAGCAGAACCGTTGATGGCAACAAGAGCATCGGCAAATTCCTGAGCGTTCATCACGTCAAGCTTGCGCCAACGCTGCTGAATACCGGCATAAGCATCCAATGTTACGGTAGTTTTCTGGTTTACCTTACCGCCTTTGGTTGTCACGATGATGACACCGTTGGCACCACGAGAACCGTAAATAGCTGTTGCAGAGGCATCTTTAAGAATTTCCGTTGACTGGATGTCGTTCGGGCTAAGGAATGAGATATCGTCAACAATGATACCGTCGACTACATATATAGGAGAAGCACCGTTGACGGTTCCGACACCACGGATTCGAACTTCCGGAGCTGCACCCGGCTGACCGCTGTTGGAATTGACAGTCACACCAGCTGCCTGACCCTGAAGGGCGTTTGCCAAGTTGGCGGCCGGGGTTTTCTTCAACTTATCGGCGGCTACGGTTGTCACGGAACCGGTCAAGTCGCTTTTTTTCATCGTACCGTAACCGATGGCTACTACTTCCTGAAGTACGTTAGCCTCCGATTTCAGAGCGACATTCAACGTTGTCGATGACTGAATCTTGTGACTTTGGGATTCGCAACCAACATATGAGAAGACAAGAGTCTGTCCGCGCGAAACTGTGATGGTATAATTACCGTCGATGTCAGTCGCCACGCTTGCCGAAGGGTTCTCCTTCACCTGCACCGGAACGCCGGGCAAAGGATAACCATCCTCTGCAGAAGTAACAACTCCCGTCACTTTCAAATCTTGCGCGTAAGCAACTGCCGCAAGAATCAAAAAACAAAAGAAAAGAATTTGTTTCTTCATAATTAAAAGAGGTATTTAATTTTAAGTTTGTTTCTTTTTACTACGCTTTCGAGTTTTTCCGATTTTAAGGGAATGGAATCAAAAAAATTCCGCTCGTCGACAATGCAAAGGTACAAATGATATAAATAAACCTTCAAAAAAGCCTTTCGCAAAAACTCAACATTCGCCACTACAAAACTCAACATTTATTCAGCAGCACAAACACATAAATCTGTATATCAATTAATTATAGAAAATATGTTATAAAACATATTTCGCAACACAACTCAACTAAGAAAAAATTAAGAACTTTGAGTGTGAGAAACATGGCTTGAATTCTTTTCCTCGATTTCCACCTTGATATAATTGACTCAAACAACATAGCATGACGTACAATTCACTTAAAAATGTTTTGCATCAGAACTGGGCCGGTGCCCTGTTTACTCTGTTTCTGCTGACCTGGCTATCGCCGGGGACAGCTGATGCGGCATACCCGCTCGTGCGCAATTATTTCCGCTCCATATATTCGGCAGGCACACAAAACTGGGACATCTGCCAGGACTCGCACGGCAGGATGCTTTTTGCCAACAACACCGGTATGCTGACCTATGACAGCCACCTTTGGAACACCCACCAGATCAGCAACTACACGACAGTGCGCTCACTGCTGTACGACGGCAAGGCAGAGCGTGTCTATGCCGGAGGCTCGGAAGAATTCGGATATTTTGCCAACGAAGAGGAAACAGGCAGAATGAAATATTTCAGCCTTATGAACACGCTTCCGGCAAAAGACCGCCACTTTTCGGAAATCTGGAACATTCATCAGGCAGAAAAATATGTCTGGTTTCAAGGCGACTTCTGCATCCTCCGTTATGACGGCGAGAAAACCATCGCCATCCCTCACAAACACAAGATTACCACCTCCGCACTGATTAAGGGACGAATGTTTGTCGCTTCCATCGACGGAGGTGTAAGCATTCTCAACGGCGTGGACTACACTCCCCTGCCCGGCAACGAAAAGATTATAGGTAAGAAGGTGTGCTCGATTCTGCCCTATACACAGGGAAAGATTCTGCTCGTAACGGCATTCGACGGACTTTTCGTGTACGACGGCATTACCATCACTCCGCTGCAAACCGATATCGACCACTTCCTGAAAGAGAATCAGGTGTTCTGCGCTGCCACCAACGAGCGCGCCATCGTTTTCGGAACGGTAAATAAAGGTATCATCATCAAGGACTTGTCAAACAAGACCAACACTTATGTAAACAATTCTACAGGAATGCAGAACAACACCGTGCTGAGCATCTATTTCGACAAGCTCGACAATATCTGGCTGGGACTTGACAACGGTATCGACTATGTGCTCTACAACTCTCCCATCACGACATTGTTCGGAACTTCCAATAAATATGGTGCAGGCTACGCGTCACTGTTGAAAAGCAACACCTTATATATGGGTACAAACCAAGGTCTGTATTCCACCTCCTACCCCATCTCGGCGACTCCGGAACCGGTAGAGCTGAAACAGTTGATGAAAAGCCAGGTTTGGAGCATTGACACGATTGCCAACACGATTCTTGTAGGCAATGACCTGGGTCTTTTCCAAATCATCAACGGTGTGCCGAAGCAAGTGGCAGGAATTCCCGGCACATGGTCCTGCCTGCAACTGAGAAAGCATAAGGACTATGCGCTTGTATCGACCTACGAAAGTTTTTTCCTTATTAAAAACAACAACGGAATATGGGAATACGCCAACAAGGTAACAGGCTATACCGACGCCGGCGGACATATTTTTGAAGACAAATTTGAGAATATCTGGCTGAGCCACTGGATGAAAGGTGTTTTCCGCCTGCGGCTGAGCAAAGACTTGAAACGCTTTGAAGAAATAAAGCTCTACGACCACAAAAAGGGATTCCCTACCGACCGCAACAACACATTGTATGAAATAAACGACGAGCTGGCCTTCTCAACCGAAGGCGGCTTCTTCCGCTATAATCCACAGACCGACAGCATGATACCGAACGTAAACATGAACAGCATATTCGGTGCCCATACCTCGGTCCGCCTCTATCAGTCGCCGAATCGGGACGTATGGGGAGTTTCGGGGAAATTCATCTGTGCGGCATATTACAACACAACCGGCACCTACGACATCGACTCCATCACCTACAAACCGCTGCTCGACAAGCTGATTGTAGGCTTTGAAAACTTCAACTTCACGGCGCCGCGACGGCTGATTGTGTCGAATGAGGACGGTTTCTATGAAATTGACATCGACCGCGAACACACGGTCAACTGGAAAAGCAACCTCTTCATCAACAACATCTATGCTACGGGCAACCCCGACACCCTGCTCTACACGGCAGGAGGAATACAGCAGAAGGAACTGCGGCTGCCCTACAAGCTTAATTCTTTGAGATTTGAATTCATCTGCCCGGAATACCGCGAGCAGGGAACAATAGAATACAGCTATTATCTGGAGAACTACGACAAGAGCTGGAGTGCATTTTCGCAGGCCAACACCAAAGAATACACACAGCTCCACGAAGGAACCTACACTCTCCATATCCGTTCAATTAACCACTACGACGATTCAAAATCCGAATGCAAGTTCGTATTCCACATTTCTCCGCCTTGGTACAGAAGCATTTGGGCCATCTGTGTCTATCTGATAGCCGCAGCAAGCGCCATTTATTTTGCCTTTCGCTTTATCAAGATGAAATCGCACAAGGCCGCACTCGCTGTTGCCAAACGGAAAGAAGCCGAAATGCAGGAATTCAAGCGCAAGGCAGAAGAAGAAACGCTGAGAAAGGAGAACGAAATTGCCCACCTGAAGAGTGAACAGTTGGAACACGACGTGCGCCACAAATCACAGGAACTGTCGAACGCAACGATGAACGTCATCCGTAAAAATGAAATACTTATTGATATTTCCAACCAAATCAGCAAAATACAGGAAAGCGAAGAAAGCTCCGCACTGACTCCGGGAGCCAACAAACAGCTGATGAAAATACAGAAGCTCATCAAGGAGAACATCAGCCATGACGACGACTGGCAGAAATTCGCACAGAACTTCGACGTTGTCTATGAAAACTATCTGAAACGGTTGGTTCAGCTCTATCCGCAGCTGAACGCCAACGACCAGCGTCTGTGTGCCTACCTGAAAATGGGGCTCAGTTCGAAGGAAATCGCACCGTTGCTCAACATGTCGTACCGCAGCGTCGAAATGAACCGCTACCGCCTGCGGAAGAAAATGGAACTCAGCCGCGATGTCAATTTGGTAGAATATCTGCAACGCATATAAGGATTTGTTCGGAATATACCATCACGCCTCTGCCCTTCCGGACGGAGGCGTTTTTTACACCCAAACCGTCTGTCTCCGAACGGTTTTAGGGCAAATAAAAAAGCTACACACCATCACGGTGGGTAGCTTTTTTGTGGTTATTTACCACTGACAACTAATGAAAAAAATAATGTTTCTATGTATGGATAGATAATAGTATCTTTGTTAATGTTTCGTAAATTTTTACGATGCAAAGGAATTAAAAAAAATCCATTTTTACAAGCGAAATAGATATTTTGGCGAATTTTATCTATAAATCCCGCTTATTTTAACATTTTTAAATGTTTAAGGACTTTATTTTTGCACAATCTCCTCAAATTCCACATCAGAAATCTGAGGTTCTGGCCTTACATTTTTCCGGTGAGGCGGTCTTTCTTCCTGCTCACGGTCGACGATGATTTCTTCATAGCTCACATACTCGCCGACATCCTTCGAATAAACTTTTCGAGAACTCTCAAACTGCGTTTCGCGGGCAGTATATTCGTTCTGCCTGCCAGTCGCCTCATTGACCGTCCGCTTGAAGCGACGGCGCATCTTGAACACGCTTGACACAATCCACAATACAGGAACCATGACAAGCAACAAGAGGAATAATAGAATGAAACCGAAAAATGTTCCCACTATAAAAATCTATTTAGTTTCTATCGTTAGATATAGCAATAACAATGCCAAACTAAACTTGTTCATTTTTTCGGGCTGTAGCCGAAAGAAAAATATAGAGGACAATGGTCCAAGCCAACCCTGACAAGTGCTGGAAAACAAGGAACAGCACGGCTCCCAACACAAGCGCATAGCGACGCACATTGTTCTGGAATGCAAAGTTGTGCACCTTCAGCGAGAACATACGCATCCGGCTGAGCATCAGCAAAGGGAACAAAATGGAAAGGACTGCCATCAGCCCGTTGCCCATATAGCCGAACTGCATGTTCCAGGCAATGATACCAATCCAGAAAATGGCATTAGCCGGTATGGGAAGTCCGATAAAAGTCGTTGTCTGACGGTCGTCAATGTTGAATTTGGCAAGGCGGAGCGCACCGCAAATGGTAATGAAGAATGCCAGATATGACAGCCAGCCGGCATCGTGTCTCATCATCGTATTGAAAACAAGCATGGCAGGTGCCAACCCGAAGCTCACCAAATCAGAAAGCGAATCCAATTCCTTGCCCAATGCAGAATAGGCATGCAGCAAGCGTGCCGACAACCCGTCGCAAAAGTCAAACAATGTAGCCAGACCGATAAAAAGGAAAGCCATTTCATAGCCCTTCAACGGACCGAAATCAGCATCATAGCTAAAAGAGAACACACAGGCCAAGCAGCCGCTCAGCAAATTCAGACAAGTGATTGAATTAGGTATATTTCGCTTGACAAAGCGCAGAAGTTTCATTGTCGATTCAGTTAGATTTGTTTTTCAAGTAAGCAATTTCAGTTATGCCTCCGGTCGTCTTGTCGCCAATCTTCACCTTGATGTCAGCATCCAACGGCAAGAAGATGTCGACTCGCGAACCGAATTTGATAAATCCCAGATGGGTAGAGATATCCGCTTCGTCGCCTGCGGCGGCATACGTCACAATACGGCGGGCCAACGCCCCGGCAATCTGGCGTACAAGGATTTGCTCTCCCGACTTGGCACGGATTAAAATAGAGGAATGCTCATTCTCCGTACTCGATTTCGGAAGATAAGCCGCACGGAAGCGTCCCGGATGATAAACCACCTTTTCCACTTTACCGTCGACCGGAAACCAGTTGGCGTGCACATTGAACACGGTCATGAACACCGACAGCTGAATGGCTTTCGCGTGCAGGAACTCGTCTTCGAAAACTTCTTCCAATGCAACTACAGTACCGTCGACCGACGACACCACTACATTTTCTCGTTTCCCCTTGTAATACCTGATAGGGGAACGGAAAAAATTAACGACAAGCAGAAAGATAACAACACATACCACTGTCAGCGCAACAGCGACAAACAGCGGACGCACAAAGAGATAAACCGGCAGACAGATTACTGCCAGTATCAAAAACAATGCTGCAATTATGTTTGTTCCTTCTTTATGTATTTTCACACCCATAATCCGGTAATTATCATACAAAGATAATACAATTCAAGTTTTAAACCCAAATTAACACTCGAAAATTATTTTTCGTAAAGTTTATTTTACAAAAATATAATAAATTACTCAAAACAAGAAATCAAAACACATGATTTAAAACATATCGCCGCACAAAACCGGCACCCCTGAAAATGCGCCAAATGCCGCCTTCCGCCATCGCAATCCGTTAAAAAACACACTCTCACCCAAGAAACGCCACATTAATATAAAAAATTGCGTAAATTTGCAGTTTGAAACAACGAAATTGCACGAACTATATGATGAGAAAGCAAAAACCGGGTTCGGAGCGCAACGCATGGAAACCCGACAGTGTACTGAGATGGAAGGCTGAAAACGACGGACAGCTATTAGAATGCCTGATAGAAAAGCTGAAAGACCACAAACGCACTGCCATAAAAGCGTTTCTGAAATACGGACAGGTGGCCATCAACACAATGCCCGTATCACAGTTCGACACGCCTGTACGCAAGGGCGACCTGCTGGAAGTGAACTTCACCCGCCCGTTTGTTGTTTTCTCACATCCGCGCATCAAGCTCGTCTATGAGGACAACGACATCATCGTCATCAACAAGGGCAGCGGCATTCTCTCCGTTTCGACCGACAACATCAAGGACGGAACCGCCTACAGCATCCTGCGCGACTATCTGAAAAAGAAAGATCCGCGTACCATGCTGTTCATCGTACACCGTCTCGACCGCGACACTTCCGGACTGATGATGTTCGCCAAGAACGTGGAAGCCAAGGAAGCCATGCAGCACAACTGGAACAACATGGTGCTGGGCCGCAAGTATGTAGCTGTCGTAGAAGGAAAAGTGGAGCAGGAAGAAGGCACCATCAAAAGCTATCTTGCCGAGACATCACAATTTGAAGTCTATTCCACACAGAACCCGGAAGAAGGACAGTTGGCAGTGACCCGCTACAAACGACTGAAAACCAACAACGGATACTCGCTGATGGAACTTTCGCTCGACACGGGACGCAAGAACCAGATACGTGTCCACATGAAGGACCTCGGACACCCCATTGCAGGCGACCGCAAATACGGCGCAAAATCAAGCCCTATCCACCGCCTTGCCCTGCATGCGCAGACGCTGCATTTCGCCCACCCGATAACGAAACAGGAAATGCGGTTTGAAACGCCTATCCCGACGCGCTTCGCCGGAATGCTAAAATAAACCTTTTTGTCGGTTTCGGCTTGTTTTCAGGATTTTATTTGTAAATTTGCGCATCAAATACACAGACTACATTTTATAGAACATTATAATAAGCTATGAATATATCTTATAATTGGCTGAAAGAATATGTCGACTTCAGCCTTACACCCGATGAAGTATCGGCAGCGTTGACGTCACTCGGTCTGGAAACAGGCGGTGTGGAAAAAGTAGAAACCATCAAAGGCGGACTCGAAGGCCTTGTTGTGGGAAAAGTCCTCACTTGCGAAGACCATCCGAACAGCGACCACCTGCACATCACAACCGTTGACCTCGGCGACGGCGTACCGACACAAATCGTATGCGGTGCAGCCAACGTGGCAGCCGGCCAACATGTTGTTGTAGCTACAGTGGGAACAAAACTTTACGACGGCGACAACGAATTCACCATCAAGAAATCAAAAATCCGCGGCGTTGAATCGTTCGGAATGATTTGCGCGGAAGATGAAATCGGTGTCGGTTCTTCACACGAAGGTATCATCGTTCTGCCGGAAGACGTAAAACCGGGCACACTTGCCAAAGATTATTATAATGTAAAGGACGACTATGTATTGGAAGTCGACCTGACTCCAAACCGTATCGACGCAGCCTCACACTACGGCGTGGCACGCGACCTCGCTGCATGGCTCACCCGTAACGGATATGCCAACCCGAATCTCCGCCGTCCGTCGGTCGACGGATTCAAGAGCGATAAGGCAGAAGGAGCTATCGAGGTAACAGTGGAAAACACTACAGCCTGCCCGCGCTACTGCGGTCTCACTGTCCGCAACGTCAAGGTAACCGAAAGTCCGGAATGGCTTCGCAACTACCTCAGCGCCATCGGCCAGCGTCCTATCAACAATGTAGTCGACATCACCAACTTCCTTCTTCATGCAATGGGCCAGCCTCTCCACTGCTTTGACCTTGCCAAAGTGAAAGGCGGCAAGATTGTGGTACGCGCCGTTGCAGAAGGCACAAAATTCACGACTCTCGACGAAGTGGAACGCACAATGACTGACCACGACCTGATGATTTGCAACGCCGAAGAACCGATGTGTATCGCCGGTGTATTCGGAGGTTTGGACTCAGGCGTAACGGAAGCCACTACCGATGTATTCCTTGAATCAGCCTACTTCAACCCGACATGGGTACGCAAAACAGCGCGCCGTCAGAGCCTCAACACCGACTCATCGTTCCGTTTCGAACGTGGCGTTGACCCGAACAACACTGTTTATGTGCTGAAATTAGCTGCCATGCTCGTTAAAGAAATCGCCGGAGGTGAAATCTGCGGTGAAATCTACGACAACTACCCTGTTGCTATCGAACGTCCGGCCGTTTCACTTGCCTACGATTATGTGAATACGCTTATCGGCAAGACCATCGAGCCGGAAATCATTAAGGAAATCCTCAACTCACTTGAAATAGAAATCACCGGCGAACACGACGGCACACTCGAACTCCGCGTTCCGACTTACCGTGTCGACGTCACTCGTCCGTGCGACGTGGTGGAAGACATTCTCCGCGTATATGGCTACAACAATGTGGAATTCGGCGACAGCCTCCGCTCAAGCCTTTCCTATCGCCAGACTACCGACGATTCCAACCACTTGCAGAACATCATCTCCGAACAGCTGACTGCAGCCGGATACTACGAAATCATGAACAATTCGCTCTCTGCCGTTTCCTACTACGAACAGCTCAGCGAAATGTATCCGCTCAACCACTGCGTTCGCCTGATGAACCCGTTGAGCAACGACCTCGCAGTCATGCGCCAGACGCTCATCTTCGGTGGTTTGGAAAGCCTTGCTCACAACATCAACCGCAAGAACTCCAACTTGCTGATGTATGAATTCGGCAACTGCTATTTCAACGACGACACGAAAGAGGTTACAGCAGAAAAGCCGTTGGCTCCGTTCAGCGAAGAACAGCACCTCGGCATCTGGATGACCGGCGACCTCTACCAGGCCAACTGGGCGGCTCCGGCACGCAAGTCAACAGTCTATGACCTGAAAGCTACAGTTGAAAACGTGTTCGCACGCCTCGGCATCGAACAGAACGAAGTGGTGGCAACACAGGTAAGTAACGAACTGTTCTCTGCTGCTATCGAATACAAGAACCGCGGCGGCAAGCTCATCGGCTATGCCGGTATCGTCAGCAAAAAACTGCTGAAAGCAACTGAAGTTTCACAGGAAGCCTATTTCGCAGAACTCAACTGGAACCTGCTCGTGAAGATGGCACTGAAGAAGAAGGTGGAATACACCGACCTTCCGAAATCAATGCCGGTAAAACGCGACCTCGCACTCCTGTTGAATGCCGACATCACATTCGCTGAAGTGGAAAGCGTAATCCGCAACTCCGAAAAACGTCTGTTGAAGAGCGTCAGCCTGTTCGACGTCTACGAAGGCAAAAACCTTGAAGCCGGCAAGAAATCGTATGCCGTAACAATGATTCTGCAGGACGACGAAAAGACACTCAACGACAAGCAGATTGACGCCGTGATGAACAAAATCATCGCCAACCTCCAGAAACAGCTGGATGCTAAACTACGATAATCAATATACATCATAAAAATATAAAAGAACAACAATATGGGAAGAGCTTTTGAATATCGCAAAGCGAGAAAACTGAAACGCTGGGGTAACATGTCCCGCACATTTACAAAAATCGGTAAGGAAATCACTATTGCTGTAAAAGCAGCCGGACCGGACCCTGCAGGAAACTCGCGTCTGCGTATGCTCCTACAAAATGCTAAGGCAGCCAACATGCCGAAGGACACAGTAGAACGTGCCATCAAAAAAGCTACCGACAAGGATTCAAGCGACTATAAGGAAATCGTTTACGAAGGATACGGCCCTTACGGTATCGCTATCGTTGTTGAAACAGCAACCGACAACAACACCCGTACAGTAGCCAACGTACGTAGCTACTTCAACAAATTCGGCGGCTCACTCGGTACTTCAGGCAGCCTTTCATTCCTTTTCGACCACAAATGCGTATTTAAAATTGCTGCAAAAGAAGGTGTTTCTCTTGAAGACCTCGAACTCGAACTCATCGACTACGGTGTAGACGAATTGGAAGACGAAGGCGATTCAATCGTTCTTTACGGTGCATTCGACGAATTTGCCAACATCCAACGCTATCTTGAAGAGAACGGTTTCGAAATCCAGAGCGCAGAATTCGAACGCATTCCGAACGACTACAAGGAAGTTACTCCGGAACAGCGCGAACAACTCGAAAAACTTCTTGAAAAATTCGAGGAAGACGACGACGTTCAAAACGTATTCCACAACATGAAGGAAGACGACGATACTGAAGAATAATCATTCAAGTAATTATAACTTTTTCAACAATCCGAACGCGGCAGGATATCCCTGCCGCGTTCTTTATTTATCACACGTACCCGCTAACTTACTGGTTTCAAGCCTATAAATTTGTTAAAACCCCGAAATTACTTGCTCCGTATTAAAATATTTGTCTATTTTTGCGATGCAAATTAGGGTAACACCTAACAGAAGATTACATTATCTTGGCAATTCTCTTTTTTGAGAAAGTAATGGGACGGCTCTTCTTCTTTGAATTTTATTAGTATCATCTGTATCCCGTCTATCAGAATCCGTGTCAGACTATTAAAAAAATAGCCTGCAGTTTTTGATTTGACAGATGATAACATTCGCATTCACACATAATCGCCTACACGGTATTCCGGAAAATATCTTTCGGAACACTTTTTCATATTCATATTCCATCCTAAAATGGCAGAATCCCGGAAAACACACTGTTTCTGCCCTGACTATCCAATCTACACAAACGATCGGCGGCAAAGGGAAACCGCGACTTTTGACAGGTATATGCCAACGACCCCAACGGGGAAATAGACAGGTTGAAGATAACACGACTGCCTTGCAGTCATTTAGCTGTATCGCCACTGATACAGCTTTTTTATTGGCAAAAACTTGGTTGTTTTCCATTTTTTTGGTAACTTGCCAACAAATTCAAACAGATATATGGACAACCAGGGCATAATAGAACGTATTCGGTTTATAATGAACGAAATGCGTCTCAACCAATTCAATTTCGCAAAAAGAATCGACACGGACCCGTCGAACCTTTCGAAGCATTTGAATGGCAAATTACCCATCAATGAGTCGCTCATCAATAAGATTGTGGTAAATTTGGGCGTCTCAAAAAATTGGCTGAAAAACGGCAACGACGTTCCTTTCCCCAAAAGCACGGAGCCGGAAACCGTCACGGTAGGCCAATTGGCTGAAAAGGATTCCGGTTCGCCGGTCTACGACATCGACGTGACGGCAGGGACGGCATCCCGCGAAATGATGTTTGCCGACGACCGCATCATAGGCCATGTCAATGTTCCGGGAGTCAGCTCCGACTGCAAGATTGTCCGTGTCAGCGGCAACAGCATGGAACCGGTCATCAACAACGGCGACTATATTGCCGTGCGCGAAATCCACGACACGTCGGTCATCTTCTGGGGACAAATCTATGTGATTATGTTGGATGATTACCGCATGGTGAAATACCTCCGCCGCCATACGGATGAAGACATGGTGATACTCCGCAGTGCCAATAAGGATTACGACGACATCGAGCTGCCGAAAACAGCAATTCGAGGCCTGCTTTTTGTCAACAACATCATTCATATCGACACCCGAATGTAATGAACTACAAGGTTTCGCAACACACGCTGCTGTTTACTGCCGGGACTGTTTGGACAATAGCCGGTGCCAACATACTGCATATCGGCATTTCCTGCTGGAACGGCGACAACCACAGCTGGATGATAAAAGCCGGAGGTGCCACGCTCGTGTTCTTTCTGTTTTTCGGTTTCATTTTTCAGAAGCTGTACAAGAAACACACGAAACGCATCTCCAAAAAACAGGGGAAACATTGCCCCTTTTCATTCTTCGATGCAAAAAGCTGGATCATCATGGCCATAATGATAACCATGGGCATTGTTATCCGCAGTCTGCATCTGATGAACGACACAGCGATAGCCATTTTTTACACAGGATTGGCTGTGGCGCTGATTGCTACCGGCATCCGATTTTTCATCTATTGGCACCGGAATCTCTCAAAGATAAACTAAACAAGTGATTTCTCTGCCGACTATCAGTGTCAATGGAACAGATTTTTAATAACTTTGCAATATACTAAGACGATAAAAATGAAGATATTTAGACATTTATTCCTGTTCGTTTTTCTGGCAGCTTTCCAGCAAATACAAGCCGTCACGGTCACGACTATGGCGGGCAATCTGGAACAGGTACTTGAAAACGAAAACCTGTCACAATTGAACGACTTGACAGTCAACGGCACAATGGATGCACGCGACTTCAAATTCATAGCCGACGAACTCCCGGCACTTCAGACTCTGAACCTGGCAAATGCCACCATCGTGGAATATTCTGCCAACAAGGCCGTTTTCGCCAACTATATTCTTTACGAAAAAAACGTTCTTCCGCAGCTTTCATTGATGGGCACAAATCTCAGAAACATCGTTTTGCCCAACAGCATTACAACCATCGGTGAAGGTGCGTTTGCCGGCTGCACAAAGTTGGAAACCATAGAAATACCGGCCAACGTGACAACCGTCGGCAACTATGCTTTCTCCGGATGCAGCGCACTAACCGACATTACAGGCGGCAACAATGTGACAAACATCGGCGACTATGCTTTCAGCCAGTGTTCTGCAATGCAAAACGTTTCCGGCAATGCCGCCAAAGCCATTGGAGCATACGCATTTCTCAACTGCTCGCAACTCTCGGATTTTGACTTCAATTCGTCGCTTTCCGTTCTTGAAGAAGGCGCTTTTCAGGGTACCGCTCTGCATTCCGCAAACCTTTCAAATTGCGGTCAACTGACTGCCGTAGGCGCATGGGCTTTTGCCGACACACCGAACCTGACCGACGTACAACTTCCTTCTTCCGTTGAAGCCATCGGCGACGGTGCGTTTTTCTACAGCACATCGCTGCATCAGGTCAATCTTCCGTCAAAGCTGACATGCATCAACGACTTTACGTTTATGGGCGGACAAATCACCGATCCGCAACTGCTGCCGGAATCACTGAAAGAAATCGGCAACTTTGCGCTTGCCGAATGGACAACAATTGAAGAATTTCTCATCCCGTCAACTGTGACACGCATCGGCGACGGTGCTTTCCGCAACTGGGAAAGCCTGATTGTACTGACAAGCGATGCACTCACTCCTCCGGAATTAGGCAAAGCCGTATGGGAAGGCGTATTTCAGGAAAATGTCACGCTGAACGTACCGGCTGCATCCGAATCGCTCTACAAGGCGGCTGAACAATGGAAAGAATTCTTTTCATCGGCATCAGCCATTTCTAACGTAAAAACGGTATTGAAAACCAAAGTCATCAACGATATCGTGTACATCGACTCGTCTGTAAACATCCGGGAAGCCTCGCTCTACGACATTAACGGGGTGATGCTCTCCGCCAAACAGGTCAACGGCCTGCAGACGGACTTCGACTTGAGTTCATACTCCGGAAAAATCTACATTGTCCGCTGTATGATGGAAAACAACCGAACTGAATTTTTGAAAATAGCACGACAATAACAGAATGGGTAAAAACAAACTGAAAAAATTCGGCGAAATGGAAACGTTCCACAACGTGTTCCAATTCCCATTTGCGACACTGAAGGAAAAAGGGTTTCCATTAAAAGGCAAATGGAAACAGGAGTTCTTTAAAAACGACAACCCGATTGTTCTTGAACTGGGTTGCGGAAAAGGAGAATATGCCGTAGGTATGGCAAAAAAATTCAACGACCGCAATTTTATCGGCGTGGACATCAAGGGTGCCCGCATGTGGACGGGAGCGAAGCAGTCGGTACAGGAAGGAATGACGAACGTGGCATTTCTCCGCACCAACATCGAACTGATTGCCAACTTCTTCGCACCGGGCGAGGTTTCGGAAATCTGGATTACTTTCCCCGACCCGCAAATGAAGAAGGTGAACAAGCGTCTGACGTCGACCCGCTTCCTGAAACTCTATCGTGAAATCCTGAAAGACGGCGGACTCATTCACCTGAAAACCGACAGTCCGTTCCTTTACACTTACACGGACGCGCTCGTAAAGCTGAACGAGTTTGACGTGGAAGTGAACACCGACGACCTCTACCATTCGGGGCTTGCCGACGACATTCTCGAAATCCGCACGTTCTACGAACAGCAGTGGCTGGCACGCGGACTGACTATCAAATACATCAAATGGCATCTCGATGCGACAAGCGAACTGAAAGAGCCTGACATCGACATCGAATTCGACACCTACCGCAGTTTCTCGCGCGGATATCTGGAAACCGACCCTAAATTCGCAGCGGCAAAACCTTCGGACGAGTAGGATTGTTAGAATGTTGACGACGACAAAAAACTGATTTTAAATTATCATTCATCACTATGGAAGAAAGATTATATCCGGCGCTGATTCTTGACGCGCTCAAGAATGTAAGATACCCGGGAAACGGAAAGAATTTGGTTGAAAACGATATGGTCGAAGACGATATCCGCATCGACGGCATGAAAGTGACATTCTCACTCATCTTCGACAAGTCTACCGACCCGTTCATCAAATCGGTGGTAAAAGCGGCCGAAGCGGCTGTCAACACCTACGCAAGTCCGAATGCGGAAATCAGGGGCAACATTGCCGTGAAGTTCCGCCAGGAAGCACCGAAACCGGTAAAACTCCTGCCGGGTGTCAAAAACATCATCGGCGTTTCGTCGGGCAAGGGCGGCGTAGGAAAGTCAACCGTTGCATCCAACCTTGCAGTGGCATTGGCCGCACAGGGATATAAGGTCGGTCTGCTCGATGCCGATATTTTCGGACCGTCAGCTCCTAAAATGTTCGGCGTGGAAGACGAGCCGGTATATATGGACGAAGTGGAAGGACGTCATCTGATTGCTCCGGTTGAGAAATACGGAGTGAAGATTCTTTCCATCGGCTTCTTGGTTGAAAAGGACAGCGCAGTGCTCTGGCGCGGCGGCATGGCAAGCAACGCACTGAAACAGCTTATCAGCGACGCTAACTGGGGCGAACTCGACTATTTTGTAATCGACATGCCTCCGGGCACCAGCGATATCCACCTGACACTGGTACAGACACTCGCCATCACGGGAGCCATCGTCGTGACAACGCCGCAGGAAGTGGCTCTGGCCGATGCACGCAAGGGCATCAGCATGTTCCAAAGCGACAAGGTGAACGTTCCGGTATTGGGTATCGTGGAAAACATGGCATGGTTTACACCGGCTGAACACCCGGATGAAAAATATTATATCTTCGGAAACGGTGGCGGCAAGCGCCTGGCTGAAAAGCTGAACGTGGAACTGCTTGCACAGATTCCGCTGGTGGCAAGCATCTGCGACGGCGGCGACAACGGAACACCGGCAGCTTTGCAGAACAGTGTTTCCGGACTAGCGTTCAACGAACTGGCTCAAAAAGTGGTAGAATCAGTCAACCGCAGAAACGCAACTTTACCTCCTACCCATAAGGTAGAAATGAACAAATAACAACACTTTTTATATTTATTGGGCATAATACACGCCCAACAAATAAGGAATTTTGTAACAGAAAAAAACAACACGACTATGAAAATTGGAGACAAAATACCCGAAATATTAGGCATCAATGCAGAAGGTGCAGAGGTAAAGGCTTCCGACTTTGCCGGAAAGAAACTTGCCATCTATTTCTATCCGAAGGACAACACTCCGGGATGTACGGCTGAAGCATGCAGTCTTCGTGACGGCTATGCCGAACTACGTGCCGCTGGCTTCGAAGTCATCGGCATCAGCAAGGACAGCGCAGCTTCACACCAGAAGTTTGCTGCCAAGCACGAACTACCGTTCACACTCATCGCCGACACTGACCTGCGCATGAACGAAGCCTTCGGCGTATGGCAGTTGAAAAAAATGTGCGGACGCGAAAGCATGGGTACAGTGCGCACCACATTCCTCACGGATGAGAACGGCGTAATCACCGACATCATCAACAAGGTGAACACCAAGGACAGCGCCCGCCAGATTTTGGATTTGAAAAAATAAAGACACGAAATATGAACGCGAAAAAAGGCGCAGGCGAACACATGCCTGTATCAAACGAAAAACTGAAAGCATTGCAGAACGCAATGTCGAAAATAGAAAAGGACTACGGCAAGGGAGCTATTATGAAGCTCGGCGACGAAAGCATCGAGAACATCGAGGTGATTCCGTCGGGTATCATCGGCCTTGACTATGCACTTGGCGTTGGCGGCTATCCGCGCGGACGTATCATTGAAATCTACGGTCCGGAATCGTCAGGTAAGACCACGCTTGCCATTCTTGCCATTGCCGAAGCACAGAAGCAGGGTGGCATCGCAGCCATCATCGATGCGGAACATGCTTTCGACCGCTTCTATGCTGAAAAATTGGGCGTAGACGTGAACAACCTCTGGATTGCACAGCCCGACAACGGCGAACAGGCGTTGGAAATTGCCGAACAACTGATTCGCTCATCGGCCATCGACATCATCGTAATCGACTCCGTTGCGGCCCTCACGCCGAAAGCGGAAATCGAAGGGGTCATGGGTGAAAAGCAGATGGGATTGCAGGCACGCCTCATGTCGCAGGCTCTCCGCAAACTCACGGCCACTATCTCAAAGACAAAGACCACTTGTATTTTCATCAACCAGTTGCGTGACAAAATCGGCGTAATGTGGGGTTCACCGGAAACGACAACCGGCGGTAACGCGCTGAAGTTCTACGCTTCCGTACGTCTTGACATCCGTCGCGCAAGTGCTATCAAGAACGGTGAAGAAGTGTTGGGCTACCAGACAAAGGTAAAAGTTATCAAAAACAAGGTGGCACCTCCTTTCAAGAAGGCAGAATTTGAAATGACTTTCGGAGAAGGTGTATCGCACAGCGGTGAAATCATCGACCTCGGCGTTGAACTTGGCCTTATCAAGAAGAGCGGCTCATGGTTCTCTTACGAAGACACGAAACTCGGACAGGGACGCGACGCCGTGAAACGCCTTATCGACGACAATCCTGAACTCGCCGAAGAACTGGAAGCAAAAATCAAGGCAAAACTGTTTGCAAAGGATGCCGACGAGGAATTGCCTCCAATGGGCGACGCTTTGTTCGAAACGGAAGAATAAGCGCCTCTGGCAAAATATTAACATTGTCCCGCCGGTACGGCTGTCACCGACAGTCGCAACGACGGGACATTTTGTCTTACTAAAAACATTTTGACAATGAAAATAGCCATCATCGGATGTGGAAATATGGGCGGAGCCATCGCCCGCGGACTGGCGGCTGACAATAGTTTTGCAGCCAACAACAAACTGGCCGTGTCCAATCGCTCGAACGGAAAACTGGAAAAGTTGAAAGCAGAATTTCCGTCAGTAGAAATTTCGACCGACAACAAGACGGTTGCCACAGATGCCGACATCGTGATTTTTGCCGTTAAGCCCTGGCTGCTGGATGCCGTTGTGGCAGAAATGAAACCGGCGTTGAACAGCCGCCAGTTGATGGTTTCCGTCGTGGCAGGCATTCCATTTGAACACCTGGCAGAAATTCTTACCACTAACAGCGTTCCTGCCATGTTCCGCGTCATCCCCAACACGGCAATCGCCCTGGGAGAAAGCATGACAGTCGTAGCCGCCGAAAATGCCGACGACAGCCAGATTGCAACCGTCACCGGAATATTCGACCGTTTGGGAAAAACACTGCTGTTGGAAGAACGTCTCATGGGAGCCGCCACATCATTAGGCTCGTGCGGAACTGCCTTTGCCTTGCGCTATATCCGCGCGGCAATGGAAGCCGGCATCGAACTCGGACTCTATCCCGAACAGGCAAAAACAATCGCCGCACAGACCGTGAAAGGTGCGGCAGAACTGCTGCTCACCAACGGCACACATCCGGAAGCGGAAATCGACAAGGTAACAACACCGGGCGGCATCACCATCAAAGGACTGAACCGCATGGAAGCCTACGGATTCACGAATGCAGTTATCGAGGCCCACAAGGCAAGCGTAAAGTAAACACTCAAACATTAAGAATATGTCAGTCAACAGAGCCATACTCGTAGGCAACGTGGGAAAAGACCCGGACATCCGCTATGTGGAAGGGAAGCCGGTAGCCTCCTTTTCGCTTGCCACCACAGAACGGGCATTTACGACGGCCACAGGCGTCAACATTCCGGAAAAAACGGAATGGCACAACATCGTCATGTGGGGAAAAAATGCAGAATATGCGGAAAAGTATATCCGCAAGGGAGCGAAGCTCTATATCGAAGGTAAAATCCGCACACGCATTTGGGAAGACAAAAACGCTATCAAGCGCAGCGTGACGGAAATCTACGTCGACACCTTCGACTTCCTCGCCCAACCCAACCGACAGTAAACATACAGACATAAGAAAAGCCGCAGACCGGTCACCAAACCTGCCTGCGGCTTTACTATTTTACGATTAACGGAGTTATTTCATTTCCATCTTCACGATTACAGGGCAGTGGTCAGACGGGAAAATCTCGCCCATGTAGTCGGAAAGGACAGCATGCGACAGCACGTTCCAGTTGCCGCGCACCATTACATAATCAATAAACGTACGCGATGCAATGGGAAGGCGTCCGAAATCATGATAAGTCCATTTTGGTCCATAAGTGAACGGAGCCAAATCGCGCGTATGCTGGAGGGCATTCTGGTTGTTCTTGTCGAGCAATACTTGAATCGGCTCGTCGTCAGGCTGCGCATTAAAGTCGCCGGTCACAATTACGGGCAGACCCTTTGAAAGTTTTGCGGCCTGCTCCACCACCAAGGCAGCACCGTTATGACGGGCTTGAGGCCCCATATGGTCGAGGTGCGTGTTCAGCATAAAGAATTTCTTGCCGGTATTTTTATCTTTGAAAATACCCCACGTAGCGACACGTTCACAGGCAGCATCCCATCCTTTGACACCGGGAGTGTACATCTTGTCCTTTTCAGCCAACCAGAAGTCACCGTGGTCAACCACTTCGAAACGGTCCTTACGATAGAAAATCGGAGCATATTCGCCCTGAGTTTTCCCGTCGGCACGGCCTACACCGATGTAGCCGAATTCAGGCATATCATTAAGAATGTCGGTCAACTGCGGATGTGTCACTTCCTGACCGCCCCAAATGTCGGGACAATGGTATTTCAACAGGCCAACAGCATCGTTCTTACGATATTTCCATTCGTTCACGCCATCAGATGTTGACACCAGACGCACGTTTAACGTCATTACATTCACTGTCTTCGGAGATTTTGCAAAAGCGAACTGCCCGCAAAAAAGAATGCTGAGTAGTACAAAGAATAGTTTTTTCATCATTTTATTGGATTTTGTTAGGTAATGCAATTTCAAAGCCGAAATGCAAGGTATCGGCTATCACACTACAAATATACACCGATTGCCATGCCCGGTAAAGGCAACACGCTAAAAACGTAGTGAAATCGTAGCGAAAAAATACCCCAAACAAGCCCTGAACGGATACCCTTATTCAGAAAAGCCACAAACCGTCAAAAGCGATAAACAAAATTAATGCCAAGCTTGGTCAGTCCCCAATATTCTTTTGTGCCGTTATCGTACATTTCACCGTTCGGCGTGTTATGGTACACATTATAGTCGATGTGAGCATAACCGGCACCTAATGTAAATTCAAACCCGCAATGTGAACCAAGTTGAAGGAAATATCCGTACGACAACCCCGCACCCCACAACGGACGCTCATAAGTGTTCTGATAACGGTTGGTTTTATCAAGCGCCACATTGAAAAATGCGCCGCTGCCGTGAATACCTATAAAATGTTTTGAAAACGTTTCAGAGAACCAGAAACGATATTCAGGCTGTACGGAAAACACACGTATTCTGTAGTCCGATTTGATGGTATAAGGAGAAAACATCACCGGTAACTCAAACGACATGTTTCGCCCGATGCGGAATTCAGCCCCCAAATTGGCGACCCCCGCTCCTAAAGCGGCAATATTCGTTTTCAAGGCAAAGCGGGAAATTCGTTTAACCGGTGTCGGTTCGACAACGGCAGTAGGTTCCGATGCAGGTAATGTGTCGACAACTTCCGACGGCACAACAGGCTCGGCAACTACGACCTCCGGCTGTTTGACTTCTGAACTTGACACCGTAACATCGGCGAATCGCAGCAACGGGAAAAACGCGTCGCGTAATTTCTGATAAGTCCAACCATAATCAAGGCGCTCAAGCAACAGAATCCGGCGATATGGGCGGTCTATCGGCATTTCTATGATGCGGACTATCTCATCTTTATCGGCATAATTCGACGCCTTTACCATTGACGCAAAACGTTCCCAAGCCACACCCTCGCTGCGGTAGGCAACCAACGAATCGGCCACCTTCATATATTCCGAAATAAACCGACGTAAATTTTCTCCTCGCAAATTGGCGATGCTGTCATTCATCCTTGTCGGCCCGTCGGGCGAAGCATAAGCCTTTACCCGCACACTGTCAACCTTCCATTTTCCATTTTCTTCAAGCTCCTGCAAATATGCAGCAAGCGAATCCACGGCTTCTTTATTATTGAGAAAATGCAGATCCAACTGCGCTTTCTCCTGCGCAAAGTAGAATGTAAAGACTCGTTCTTTACCATAAGAAGAACTCACTGAAGCAAACAGTAAAAAGACAACGGCAAAAACACGCAATAATAGGTAATTTGTATTTTTCAGCATAAACATCAATTATCATCTAAAAACTTACGGGCATCAATTGTTAAATTAAAAAGTGCGTGCAACACGGTATCATTTTCCAAATCCACCCGAATGAATACTCACTAACTTTTTTCAAACACACTCAAAGGTACAATAAAGATTGAAATTATTTGTTCCTATCCATAACATTTTCGCAAAATTTCCCTCCACAAAATAGTTTACCCCACATAAATTAGAGGAAATTTCCCTCTAATTTCCCCTATATTGAACTACAAAGGACACCATAAACAATCTCACAACCGTAGGGACACACCCCAGGTGTGTCCGCAGGGAAGCAACAGGAGGTTTCCGCCCGAAATCTTTCCGCTTCCGTTCGAACATAAAAAAAGCCTCGAAAGATTTCTCCTTCGAGGCTCTAAGGGGGCGGTGACC